>Ga0208156_1000016_pt1 | contig 252600 bp, 234 predicted proteins | sample 1_EtaG_FD_184073 | JGI IMG/M metagenome (GOLD analysis project Ga0208156, IMG submission 184073) | Marine viral communities from the Subarctic Pacific Ocean - 1_ETSP_OMZ_AT15124 metaG (SPAdes) (version 2) | ecosystem: Environmental > Aquatic > Marine > Oceanic | place: Pacific Ocean...
TGGCTTCTAATGTTTTGTGATCAAGTTTACGACCGTCATCGTGGCGCATGTGTGTAAATATCCGATAAGCTTGGCGAACGGAGCCTACATTATAAATGATGTTCGCTTACTTTCGAACCCATTAGTATCTGTTAGACAAATGAATTTTAGAGCTTGTTCATCAACGGCAATTTGAAAATTGTATAGATGCCGTGTTACATATTATTGAGTATATAGAGTACTACAATTAAGTGCGTTTTCACTCATCGTTGGGCTACCAATCCCCCGAAGAATATGAAAAGGTATGTGCGTAAAGTGTCCACATAAGTGATGCAAGTTCAGTGCTATGGAAGTTGCTATTTTTTGATTGGATCGTTCCCTTGTGGATTATCCCTAGTGCTACAAACTTTCTCGTGCGACGTATATCTATGGCGATTTGAGTATGTGTCCTAACAACACCGGCTTTATGGTAACTTATTGCCTGCGTTTTAGGGTTTTCTAGAAAGGGTTGGAAGAAGTAATGAGCGGAATCAAAATCATTAAGTCAATCGACAAGAAAAGCGAGATTCCTGCCAGCTTTCTATGGAATGGTGACACCGAAAAGCTAATAGACACAATGCCAGGTCAGGACCTATTTGACTTAGTAGTAACCTCACCACCCTACAATATTGGTAAAGAGTATGAGGAGAAAACCAGCATAGAGGATTACGTGGACTGGCAGTCAAGGCTAATCAAAAAAATACACTCGAAGCTTAAACCCAATGGCAGCATGTGCTGGCAAGTAGGGAACTATGTCAGTAACGGATCAATCTCCCCACTGGACATAGAACTAGCCCCTATCTTTAAAGCACTTGGGATGCAGCTAAGAAACAGAATAATCTGGCGATTTGGTCACGGCCTTCATAACAAGAAGAGATTCAGTGGTAGATACGAAGTAATCATGTGGTACACAAAGTCCGAAGATTACACTTTCAACTTGGACGATGTTCGGATACCACAGAAATATCCAGGTAAGAAGCATTTTAAGGGTGGCAAGTCAGGGTCATTATCCTCTAACCCCAAAGGGAAAAACCCGGAGGACGTTTGGGATATCCCCAACGTTAAAAGCAATCACGTAGAAAAGACAATTCACCCCTGCCAGTTCCCAGTGGGACTAGTTGAAAGGCTCATATTGGGATTGAGCAATCCAAACGATACGGTTTTCGACCCCTTTGCTGGGGTTTGTTCTACAGGAGTTGCAGCTGCTTTACACAACAGACTATTCATTGGGAGTGAACTGGACCCCACTTACATCCAGATTGGGAAGACCCGAGTTGATGATGCGCTCAGCGGCAAAGCACGGTACCGGCCTCACGACAAGCCTCTTTACGACCATACTCAATCTAACCTCTCTAAACGCCCTGGCTCCTGGAGCGACTGATACTAATGCTTACAGACCATATCGCATACCACGGTGCATTGAATTGTGTTCCGGCAAACGAAGTATCAAACCTCGAGGGGAGACTTGGCAAGATTCAAGTATCTATAAAGCATGGAGCAACGAAGCTTCTTAGGGATGGCATCCTTAATGCGCTAAGCGCAGAAGCCTGGTCTGGGGAGGTATTGGTCGACCCAAAGTCCGACTCGCGGATTACGATAACTGCGGTAAAGAATGACATTGGCCTCTGTCTGCAAACAGGAAATGTATCTCGTGTCTATGCAGATTTAATCAAGCTACAGACGCTGTACCTAAGGGGTGACATCAATGCTGCGATTCTCATACTTTTTCGGAATGAAACATCTCGAGTCCTTGGGAGCAACATTGCTAGCTATGAGCGTTTCTCAAAAGAGATACCGATTTTCTCAAGAGTTATTAGTTTACCGTTAATTATGATTGGAGTGGGAGATTAGAAATGGAACTGGGTTGGCCTCATACAAAAAGAATAGAACACCTCCAAACTATTAGTAGGGATGTGAACTCGACAAAAAGCACTTACCCGGTCAAGCTTCAGGGTCAAATGAGGAATATTCCTATCGTAGTGGTTCCTATTGAACTACCGAAATACCGACTCGAAAATGGAAGGACTCGCGCAGCTCAAATCGAATATGCAGCCACTCACTCAATTGACCCAGACCTATTTAAAGCCGACATCGAAAGCTCAGAAGCCCAAAAGATACAACACGAAATACTTAAAGAGCTAATAACGGGAGCTGACCTACTCAGTTACTTCAAAAATCACCGGCAAGAAGAGCCCTTAATTCTTGATCATCATGGGTTTGTAGTTAATGGCAACCGAAGACTTTGTACCTTTCGTACTTTATTTGAAGAAAACTTAGATAAATACGAACACTTTAAGAATGTACAAGTGATCATTTTGCCTGCCGTTGATAGAAAGGCAATTGATGAGTTAGAGGCTCAGCTTCAAGTTCATAAAGATATCAAAGCAAAGTACAGCTGGGAAAATGAAGCCATTATGTACAGGGATAGACTCGATTATCATGGCGTTTCCGTAGACGAACTCTGCAGGATGTACGAAATCAATGAGAAGCAGCTGAATCGGCTCTTCGAGATGCTAAGTTATGCAGAGGCTTACTTAAAACATATAGAAAAACCAAGTCAATATCACTTGGTAAGCAAGCACGAATATGCATTTGATAAGATCGTTTCTCAAGTGAAGAACATAAGGGAAAACGATAAGCGACAGGCTTTTGTGTATTTAGCTTTTTCAATGCTAGGTGACGCAACTGGAGCAAGACTTTATCAAGCAATCCCCGACGCTGCCAAGAACCTTGATTCGGTTATTAAAAGGATGGGAGATGAGCTTCCGACATCTACCGATAATCTTGCAGGCAAGCAGGAGGAAAAAGCTGAACTCGACTTGCTGGGAGCAAACATCGCTCCGTCCGTGAACGTTGAACCACGACTTCTTGCCGCTCTTTCCGATCCTAGTTTGCAAGTTGATATTAGAGATATTGTGCGGGAGGTAATCGAAAGCAATAAGGAGTTTGAGAAAGAGAAGAAGAATGTTCAGATGTCGGTCACACTTCTACAAAAAGCATCTGCTTCGATAAATGATGCTAAGAGAGCTATGAATCAAGACACTCCCACTGACTCACTTTTAGTGCAACTAGATAGTATCGAAAAGGCTATAGCAGAATTTAAGGGGTTACTTAATGCCTCAGAAACCTGAGCTGATTGTCGATTACCTCCAGGAATCTGAAGACGCACGCATATCGACCACTAACGTAACTCAAGGCGACCTCTGGTGGCCAAGAGTTATTTCAGTTTGCTCGAACAACTCAACTGAGTTTAAGCGCTTATCGTCGTCAAGCTTCATGATCCCTTGGTGGTCTTTCCTGTCGATTCGCGCTGAAATTCGAGAGATCATCTCTTCTGGACCTGCTGTATTCAAACCAGCAAATGATACAGTGAGAAAGCTGCTCGTCGAAGCAAACAAACAGAACAACTCATTCTTATCTCCAAACTTTCCAAATCCGTTACCACCAGAAGAGGTACAGTCAGCTCTAAATAAATTGGGTTTTTCAAGGTGCCTTACTGATGAACAAAAGCGAAATGTGGGGAAACTTACACAGCGTTCAACAGGAGCTACATTTTCAGTACCAGGCGCAGGCAAGACAACCGAAGCGATTGCTTATTTTGCTCTCTCTTCAGGTCTCGAAGGACATCTACTAATCATAGCTCCTAAGAATGCTTTCGCTGCATGGGAGGAACAATGGCAGAACTGCTTTAACGAAAGTACTTATAGATTTGTGAGGCTTACGGGGGGTGCAGAATCTATCACCAGTATCCTTGAAGATAAGCCGAAACTAATGCTAATTACTTACCAGCAGTTCGTCAGAGTAACTGGCCTTATTGCAAAGTTTATTCATTCAAATGAAACACGACTATTTCTGGACGAAAGCCACAGAGCAAAGGCAGGCGAGAAGGGATCTATTGGATCGTCAATCTTAAGCATAGCTCACCTTCCTGTAGGCAAGCTCGTAATGTCGGGCACCCCGATGCCCAATAGCACTAGTGACCTTGTCGCCCAGTTCAATTTCTTGTTTCCAGAACAGAAAGCGAACGCGGATAACGTCTGTAATTTGATCCAGGGCGTCTATGTTCGCACCACAAAGAATGAACTTAAAATACCACCTGTAACCCGGTTCGTAACCAAGGTGGACATGCTACCTGGGCAGCGCCGTCTTTATGACTTACTAAAAAAGGAAGTGGCTAGACAGTCCGAAGGCTTGCTAACCAGTCGAGACAAAACTCGACTTCGATCAATGGGCAAGAGTGTGATGAGGTTGCTTCAGATCACGTCGAACCCCATGCTACTAAATAAGTGTTCCGACGAATTAGACACCGATCTCATTTCGGACATATTGCTAAACGAAGAAAGCCCAAAGTTAACGTATGTATTGAAACGAGCAAGAGACATTACTCGAACCGGAAACAAGGTGATTATATGGTCTAATTTCGTAGAGAATGTTGAGCTTTTGTCATCTCGCCTAGCTGATATGGGCGCGGATTACATTCACGGAGGAGTGGAGGCTGGATCAGAGCTGGAAGAAGATACGCGCGAAGCAAAGATCAAGCGTTTTCACGACGACGATAGTGCTCGGGTTCTCGTAGCAAATCCAGCCGCAGCATCAGAGGGCATAAGCCTTCATACCGTCTGTCATCATGCCATATATTTGGATAGAAACTACAATGCAGCTCAGTACTTACAGTCTGAAGATAGAATACACAGGTTGGGGCTGGCGGAGGGACAGAAAACATACATAGAAATAGTGGAATGTCGCGATTCGATAGACGAATCCGTCAACAGACGTTTGGAGGCTAAAGTAAATAACATGGCTGATATTCTTAATGACGATTCCTTATCAATAGCTTCAATAGTTGATTTTGATTTAGAGAATGATGCACTAGATTTCTCCGATCTTTCTGACCTACTAGATATCAAGTAAGGCTTATGTCTAAGTCATTTTCAGTCGGAGTACTATTGTCGGTACAAGAGCTATCAAAGATAGTTGCTAAGTCAGGTGGCTTATCAGTTAAAGACTTCTGGGCATCATATCCCACCCATTTTTACCTAGCAGAATCAAACCTCGTTTTTGACATATCGATGAGATCAGGTTGGATGTCTATCGCCCAAGACAGCAACATAGTTCTTAGCCCACTGGGAACTAAGGTCCTATTTAATGATAGCCCTCAGTTGCTCCTTAGAAGGCAGCTGGAGAGTTTGATTACTTCTCTTCAGCCAAGTTGGTCCAAGCTTATACACAAAGGAAGAGCAGAAACCCTGCCATTTCTCCGCGAGAACGAAAAGCAGTGTCTTTTGGAAGCCGGCTTACTCGATTCTGATGATTACTCCGTAGTTGCTTGGTGGGATGCTCTTTCGAGTGCAAGTAGGGGCCTTCGTAACGATATAAAGACCGAAACCGGCCGCTTAGGGGAACTCCTAAGTATCGATTACGAGACCAGAAGAGTCGGAATAAAGCCATCATGGCAGGCAATTGAATCCAACCTTTCGGGGTACGATATACTTTCTCGATTAGATGAGGAATGTAAAGCGTCTTTGCTCATAGAAGTGAAAGCAACGGAGAATAATCCTAAGCATGCCAGCTTTTATGTGTCAGTTAATGAGTGGGAAACCGCACTTAGCTCGGACAATTATCTGTTTCACCTCTGGCTGCTCAAACCTAAGAAAAAGCTAAGAATCCTTACACCTCAAGAATTGGGTCCACACATCGCTGCAAACAGAGGTGACGGTGAGTGGCAGGTAGTTAAGCTTCCTTTCGGTAGCTTTTTCCATGACTAGGTGTTCTCGCAGGTAGGATTTCATGTGGTTCATCTATAGCTTTCAAAATAATGTACGATCTTTACCATATGGCGATCACGCTGTTTGACAACAGCTCACTATTCTGGAGATATGCCGTATTCCAGAAGATAAACGCCAAAGCATTTTATGACTATTCAGATTCTCATAAGATATACAACACCATGATTCTGCATATACCTCACTCAAAACATGTTGTACCTGAGGGTTACCGAGAATTATTTGTCTTATCTGATATAGCGTTACAAAAAGAACTATTGCTCTTGGTGGACTGGTATACCGATGAATTGTTTGATGGATTTGATGCTGTAACCTTTCAATATCCTCGATTGTTAGTTGATGTCGAACGGTTTCCTGAAGACGAAGATGAGCCTATGAGTAAGGTTGGTATGGGTATGATTTATACGCGTACTTCAGATGGAGAAAGATTGAAGCGCGATCTAACCGTTCAAGAAATATCTGTACTTATATCTTTATACGACAGCCACCATCAAGCCTTGAATGATGCTGTTGGTCATGAGCTTGAAACTTATGGCCAAGCGATGCTTGTCGATTGCCACAGTTTTCCAAGTGAGCCCCTCCGTTGTGATTTGAACCAAAAAAGACCCAGGCCAGACTTTTGTATCGGTACTGACGCCTTTCATACACCAAAGGACCTAGCAGATTCTTTGATTTTGAAAGTCCAGGAATGGGGCTACACCGTTGTTGAAAATGAACCTTATGAAGGTACGTTAGTTCCCAGTGATTACTACCAGTCAAATACAAATGTGCGGTCAATCATGATCGAAGTGAACCGTGCTCTTTATATGGATGAGCATAGTGGTCTAAAACTTGAGAGCTTCTCTATAATTCAGTTGCTTATTCAAGAGCTATTGTTCGTAATTCACCAGTATAGTGATCGTAGATTATGCCGTTAAACGAAGATCTGATTAGGGCCTATAAGGAAGCTAAATACGTTGTTGCCGACTGTATGGAGATTAGGGTAGGTGAATGTCATGAAAAGCTTAATCAATGGTTAAGCCAGGAAGGGGCTGAACTGGCCGCATTCATTACTCCTGAAAATCCTTACAGTCAGCAGTTGTCTCTGGAGAACAATGCTAAGCGTCATGAATTATTCAAAGATGAACTTAGCCGGGCGGGGATTAATTTTGTTGAAGGGTATGGTGTTGATGATGCTGAGCAGTGGCCTAGAGAAAAGAGTTATCTACTATTGGTAAAGACAAAGGTGCAGGCGGATAATCTTGCAATGTCCTATGGCCAAAACGCTTATCTTCTCTGTAAAAAAGGTCAGCTCGTTGAGTTGGTTGTTTGCTCACAATGAGTCATGGTTGTTAGAAGCTCTAAACTAGTGCCTCACCATCGTCTGTCCCTAAATAAGGGGCAAGGCCATAGGCTTCTTAATAAGCTGTTAGGCGATATTTTATGCAGACAGTTGTTAAAAACAATGGAGACGAACTGCCGTGAAAAAAAAGCAAGAGTTGATCAATGAAATACGTGCCAATCTTCAGTTTGAATTAGATGAGTGGCTTGGAAATGATTACCCGGATGAAGGCACCGAAGATTATGATCTATGGCAAAGAAAATTGAGCTCAATTAATAATATAGACAACATCGAAGATATATACGCTTATGCAGCAGAGTTTGTGTCTGATGAAAATACATTTCTTGAAAAGTGGTGCCTTTGATAAGGCTAGTTAGAATTGTTCATGATGTGATTTATAAAGAGGCTTGCCCTTAAGTCAATCTTATAGGGGGCAACGCCAGCAACCCACACAACCATCGTACTGACCAGTTCTCACTGTTCGCCTTGATAAAGGCGTACTTCACTCGCGCTGGTTCGCAAAGTACGCCGCGGCTTTTTTTAGCATGTCGCGCTCGTCGGTGACGCGCTTGAGTTCCTTCTTCAACTGCTTGATCTCAGCAGCTTCAGCAGCCTTTGCATTGTGCTCAGCTGAGTCAGGGCCGTACTTTTTAATCCACGCATACAAACTGTGCGTGGTCATCCCCAATCGGCTGGCTACATCGGCCACGCTGTGGCCCCGATCAACCACCTGCTTAACTGCTTCTATCTTGAACTCGTCCGGGTATCGTTTTCTGCTCATATCCACCTCTCCTGGTGCCATTTTGTATGGCTGAAAGATGTCTAGTAAAGTGAGGGCTATTCAATGGAGGGTGGCAGATTGAGTTTAAAAATCTGCCGGATGGTTGCATGATATTCCATGATGAGAGCCCTTGGTTGGTATATAAGGGCACTATTCATCGTTGGACCTTTTCGCGTTATGCCGAGAATGAGCAGATTGAAGGTAATAGGTCCTGCCGGGTGATAACCTCAAAATCTATTGTCGGCGCTTTGAATTCTGGCTATTTGCCTTTTATTCACGCCTCGGCCAGTGAATAACTTTGGGACGCTTTAGTGTTTTTTTGATAAAAATAATTTCGGGAAGGTATAGAGCACTATCCTTCTAGCGTGAGAGTTTTAGGTGATTCAAATTAGAGTGGAATGCCTTTGTGATATAGGGTGGTTAGATGGATAAGACAGATTATAGCCTATTAAAACTATGGCCTGAGTTTGGACGTCTTCTTGGGTGGGACATTACCTCACCAGAGGGATTGAGCGCGTTGTTTGTCGCCTTTCTTATGGTAGTAGCTCTTTTTTTCTCGTTACTCTCCATTTGGAATTATTGGCGCTCAAAAAATCATATTTGGTTTTATCGAAAACTATTGAAAAATCTAAAGCCTGAGCAACTGTTGGATAAACGGCGCGATATCACTAATGAAGCTTTAAAGAGTCCATCTTATGGCAGATTGTGGCGGGAATTTGATGAATCGCTAGTGCATATTTCACAAAAAAATCGTCTTTGTAACACGCTTGATGCATCACATTTCTTTAATACCTATTCGCTTGCTAGAGGGCTTACGGAAAACCGATTATTGGCAGCGGTGCCGGGATTTCTAACAGCTATAGGGGTGATCGGTACGTTTGTTGGGTTGCAGCTTGGGCTCGGCAACCTTGCTCTTGATGGCAGTATTGATGAGCTAAAATTTGGCATTCGTGGGATGATCGGGGGTGCCTCAATTGCCTTTTTGACATCAGTTTGGGGTGTCTTAATCAGTGTACTCTTTAACTTTTTTGAGAAGTGTTTGGAACGCAATATTCGGTCTTCAATTACCTCATTCCAGAATGAAGTCGATTATTTGTACCCTAGAATCACTGCTGAACAGAGTCTTTCAAATATAGAAGATTTTACCCGGCAAAGCACAGAAAAGCTGTCTGAACTGGATGAGAAAATCGGCCATAAAATGCAGGAAGCAATGCGTGAAGCATCCGGTGTTATTAGAGATGGGATGGAACATAGTCTTACGACTATTTTGGGGCCCGCCATTGAAAAACTGGTAGAAAATGCACATTCAGGTTCTGAAAAAGCACTGGAAACGTTGTTAGAACGGTTCCTGCAAGGTGTGGGTTCCGCCGGTGATAATCAGAAAGCTATGATGGAGCAGGCTGCCAAGGACATTGCAGAGGCCTCCGGTGGGATGACTGCTGGGCTGGTCGGCTTTGCTTCGAAACTTGATACTCAGATTGAAAATCTGGTAGCTAACAATTCTGAAATTCTCTCTGAGGTGAACACGACCATAAAAAAACAGTTGGAGGATCAGCAGCAGCAGGAGGTGAAGCGACAACAAGAGCTGACAGACAGTATGAGTCGATTCATGACGGATGTTAGCAGTCAAATGCAACAACTTGCTGAACAGAACGCCTCTACCATGAAAACTGTGCAAAATGAGCTGTCGCAACAATTGGAAGGACAGCAAGAGCACGAGTTTGCCCGACAGCAGTTACTTCAAGAGCAGATAAAAGGTTTTCATGGCTCACAGGAAAAGCTATCAGCAGGTATTGAAGGAGTTCTTGATACTCAGAAACAGCAGGGCGATGAATTACTTGCGGGGTTCGGTACCTTGGTCGACCGCTTAGAGAAGCTCTCAACGAGTCATGAGAGTGCAACACAGTCTATGCAGATGGCGTCAGCCGATCTTAAAGCAACTTCTCTACAGCTAGGGGTGCTATCAACTAACTTGAAATCGGCTTCCGACAAATTCGCTTCACAGCTGACCGATGCTGTAGAGCATGCCAGCACCATTACCCAACAAAACAAACATACTGCTGAAATGTTTGTAGCACTCTCTAGCGAGCTGGATACAACCCGACAGAGACTGGATGAGACAGCCCAAACTATGGGCAGAGCCTCTGAGCGGGCCGAGGCCGGTCTAACTGCGGTTGACAAACACTTTGATAGCCTTGGGAAGTCATTGCGCGATCATGTTGAAGGACTTGAGACGCAAGTTGCGGGTCTGCTTAATGATTACTCTGAACGAGTGCAATCTCAAACCGTTGCACGCCTCAATACCTGGAATGAACAAACCAGCACTTACATTGCTTCGATGACTGATGCTGTGCGTGCACTGAATGATGTGGTCGACGAAATTGATAGTAAGGTTAATAGTCGTCGCGATGGTAATACTGCATGAGAGCGCTAGGTTCTAGGTATAACAATCATCTGGTGGATGAAGAGAATCCTTACTGGATTTCCTTTTCAGACATTATGGCAGGGTTGTTGGTTATTTTTATGCTGGCGGTGGTTGCCTTAATCCTAGAGTTGACCCAGAAAAGTCAGGAGTGGGATGAGGTAATTGAGGAAATTGTAAAAGCTGAACAGGTCAGAAATGATCTTTTATATGACATTGTAAAAGAGTTGAATGACAAAAATATTCCAGTCTACTTGAGTGAAAACGCTACAGTATTGAGAGTCCCTGAGGATGCCCTCTCATTTGAATCGGGAAAATATAGATTTGAGAAAGAAAGCCAGACGGAGACCGCGATAGTAATAGCCAAAGTTATATATCAAGCAATAATAAAAGGCGATAGGCAAAAGTATTTAGATACCATATTTATTGAAGGTCACACAGATGACTCTCCATATAATCGTGAGGCTATTAAAGGGAATTGGGGGCTATCTACCTTTCGAGCGATTGAGTTATGGGAGACTTGGGAAGAGTTTATTGATCAGGAAAACCGTTTAGTTGAACTGGAGAATAGTATGGGGAAAAAGTTATTCTCAGTAAGTGGCTACGCTGATACCAGGCCGGCTAAATGTACTAATAGTGATGGAGCTATAAATAATCCAGTGATATGTCCAGATGGACCATTGTCTGACTCTTTGTCCAAGAAAAAAAATCGCCGTATTGATATCCGGTTTACCGTTAAGCATCCGACTCTGAGAGAGTTGGAAGATATGAAAAAATCAAAAGACCTATGAAATCGTTCTCTCAGTTAGAAATTAATTTGCCAGCATGGGATGAACGACAATTTCATGTCATTCGGAAAGCGGAAAAAAAAATAGCAGGGGTAAAACGTAAAGCGGGTAATGGCTCTGATGGGTTTAAAAATGCTCAGCGCAAGTTAATTCAGGTATCACTCCGTGGTGAAAGCCATAAGCTCACTGATCATATCAATAGTCCGATTGAGGTTAGAGCTTTTACATACCTGTTGGCTGCATCAGACGAATTTTCTGAAAGTGTGAGGCTTTCCAGTAGTACGCTCGATCACCTGCTCTCTGTTCGTTCTCCTCTAACCAGACTATCACTCACGCAACTGATTCGTGCATTTTTTGTGCGGTTTGACCTGTTAGCTGATAAAAAAGATATTGAGGGTTGGTGTGAATTTATAAAACAGCAGCTAGAAAATATAAATACCGGGAGCGGCGCAAGTGAGTTGAAGCGTTATACTCAGTATAAAGATATTATTTTTTCTCCCTATGGACCGTCAAAGGTGGTTAAGTTTTCACAGCGTGAAAATATCGATTTTGATGGCATGTTGCCCCGGTTTGGACTGACAGGCTTTGCTGATGGCCGCTTCCTGACACTATGTCGTTATCAATACTACTTAGAAACATTAAAAAGCATACCTGTAGGTGAAAAGCATGCCGTGCTTGCAGAGATGTGCAAGTCCGAGGTGTTGAATTCACCCTACACCCATGAAAAACAACTTGGACATGTCATCTTGGAGATATTGATTGATCGGTCTGAAGGCTCATCGATTAGCCAGTCTTGGCAAAATACCATTTTGACCATTGCTGGGGATCCTCGAGTACCGAAGTCGAGTCCAAATTATCAGCAGTGGTGGGTTTTACTTGGGGAAAAACGCATCTCGTTGATGCGTGGTTGGTTGAGCCGGTTTGATTTGAAGTTGTTCCTAAAGGTTCTGGAGCAAAGCGCCAAAGATGGTGGTAATAGCGATATGGAGCGTATGTTTGAATCCAGAAAAATCTTTATGGAAGGCCTACTTGAGCAAGGACTGGTAGTGGAATCACGCCTTTTTTTAAGTGGCTATGCAGAAGTTTATTTGAGGCGCCATTACGACCGGAGGGAGTTGCCTGAGTACGCACGAGTCCTGTCACATCAGACATCAATGATTTATCTAAATTTGTCAGGCAGGGTACATATGCTGGAAGGTAGCCATAGTTTTAGGTTGAAGCTGTTTGACCGGCTCCCTTCTGCTGCGAAGCTTTCAGACTATGGGGTTAAAGTGGTTGATGATAGCGATCTTCGTTCAGCAATTATTCACCAGTACGAACATGAATTTGATGATACGACAGGATACCGTGATCTCACTCACGATATACATTTGAATTGGCAGAATAAGGCAATTAACTTTTTAAAGAAAAAGAGATTGTCTGTTGAGCCTGGTAAGTTAATTAGCAAAAAACGCTACCGGGAATATAAGGCTAAATTTGGGGTAAGTTAGCGATGGGGATTAAGGAGATAATCGATAAGATCAAAAAAGGATTTGAGCACAGCTCGATCGCTTGGAAGGTTGATCCTTATGAAGGACTGGATTTTATACTCGATAAAAATGCTATTCGAAGTCCAGAAAAGCGGGCTATCGAAGATCCTTATTTTGGTGTTCAGCTCACTTACCTCAAGGGATTAGTTGAGCAGGGGTTGGCAGAAAAGAACTCAAATGGTTTCACCATCCCCTCGGAGGTAGTGCCTGGCCTCGGCGAGGATTTCTCAACCCTTTTTAATCTGCCGAAATTTTTCAACGGACAATATCTTTCTAAGATCGAGGGCAATACGGGGCAGGCGGCATTTTCTATCCGCCTGGAAGTACTGTTGCCCGATGGGGGGCAAATTCCATCACCTTGTTTGTATGGCCCCTTCTTAAAGCTTGCTGAAAACGAATACTACAGCTTGTCAGAGGGTGAGTGGCGAGCATTGCAATCCTTGGAAGAGCATCAAAATCTTGCTCCTGAAAATCGGGGCGAGTATGAGAATAATTGGCTTATTTTTCAGCTACAAGTTGCAAAAAAAACCGGGATGAACATTGATCTAGCGCATTTTAACCAACTAGACCTGCTCAATCCTGAATCGGTAGGCGTCGCTTTGGAAGAGATGCCAAATGGCGATTTGGTTTTAACCCCAACCTATGGTTCAGGTGTGGGCCTTGAGGATGTTAAGGCCAGACTGGGGCAAATTCGTGGAGGAGAAAGTCATTGCATTCTTAGAGTAAAAAATAAATTCGTCTTATTGGATGAAGATCGCCTTGAAGCAACAAAAGAAATTCTGACAAATCGTCGAATACCAAAAGATCAGATCGCTAGCTTTTTGAAGTCTCCAACTGCCTATTTAAGTGCCGCACTAATCGATTTGGATACAGGGTTTTCTCTACGTGTCCATGGAGCTGAACGATTTACTCATCGCTACTTTGGTGAAATCGAAAAGTCCGGGATTGATTGGTTCTCACCTGCTGAATCTCATCCAGAGCCAATTGAACAAATCGTTAATGTTATTGCTAGCGAAGACATGCTCGATGACTTTATTACATTGGTCGAAGACGCAAAAAAAACCTCAGCGGAAATAGTTGAGTATGAAGGTAGAAATTTCGATATCTCTGATGATGAGGCAGTAGCGGCAGCGCTGGAACGTGTAAGGTTAGGATTGGCTGATGGCAGTATATCGCCGGAGGCTGGGCATGGAAGTGGAGGCGAAAACAAAGAGGTCGATGTTGGCGAGCAAGCCGTTGTGGCCATTGACAGTAATGACGAGGAAGCTGAGTTTCTCAAAGATGCGCGCATAAATGGTCTAAGTATATCTACACAGGTATTTTCTACCGATAACTTGAAGCGAAGCCCTTACCCCCATCAACAAGAAGGCATTCAGTGGCTATTGTCCCATTTGGATATTATCCGCGAAACACAAGAACCTAGTGGCGCATTATTGGCTGACGACATGGGGTTAGGTAAAACCTACATGACCTTAGTTTCTATCGCTGAGTGGTATCTGCGCTGTAAAGCAAACAACTTACGCTTAAAGCCCGTCATGGTTGTCGCTCCATTAAGCCTGATAGAAAACTGGCTAGCAGAGGTCGACGAAACATTTTATAAGTCACCATTTGCAGATATTGTTGTACTTCAGGCTGGTGGCGATCTTTCTCGCTTCAAAATTAAAGGGGCTGGCCGTGAAACTCAGCAGGAGTTTGTCGATGCGGATCTGATTGAAGATCAGGACAAAATTCGATATTCACTCAAAGTTGGTAATCTCTTCGGCTCAGACCGGTTGGACACAGAAGCACGACTGGTCCTGACAACGTATCAAACATTGCGTGACTATCAGTTTTCGTTGAGTCGGATCGATTGGAGTATGGTGGCTTTTGATGAGGCCCAGAATCTAAAAAACCCAAATGCCTTAGCGACGCGTGCGGCAAAAGGGCTCAAAGCGGATTTCAAACTGCTAGCCACAGGAACACCAGTAGAAAATTCCCTAAAAGACTTCTGGTGTTTAATGGATACAGCTATTCCGGGTTTGCTGGGAGCTTGGCAGTCTTTCCGCTCTGATTATATTAGTCCGATTACCTCGGCACCTGTTGAAGCTGTACAGAGTACTAAGCTAGAAGTAGGGCGGATACTTAGGGCAGCAGTTGGTGATTACATGTTGCGTAGAACCAAGGCCGAACAGTTAAAGGGGCTCCCGGCCAAACGTATTTTCTCTGGCGATAACGTGTCAGATGCAGACCAATATATGCCTGTATTGGCAGGTATGATGTCTGGTGCCCAGTTAGCTTATTACGATGACATCATCGCCAAAGTTCAGGCCAGTACTGTTGAGGATAAACGCCGATTAGTACTCCCGAGCCTATTAAAGCTAAAAGTATCTAGTATCCATCATGATATTGATGCCCGTGTTCAGCCACCGAGTAACACTAAAGATTTGCTTAGGCAGGCTGAGGCATCGGCAAAGATAAAGGCAATGTTGTTAATCCTCAAGGAGATCAAGAGGCGAGAAGAGAAGGTCTTAATCTTTGCCACCACAAAGGCCGTTCAGGCCTATGTTTGTGCGCTAATAGGGTCAATCTTCAAGATCTCTGTCGAGACTATAAACGGTGAAACCAAAGCAGTTGCTACGATCAGAGATTCGGAGACCCGGAAGACAATTATTGATCGATTTCAGCAAAAAGAGGGTTTTGATGTGATTGTTATGTCCCCTGTCGCTGCGGGTGTTGGTTTGAACGTGGTAGGTGCTAATAATGTTATTCATCTCGAACGCCACTGGAATCCTGCTAAAGAGGCTCAGGCTTCAGATAGAGTTTACCGTATTGGCCAGGTACGAGATGTGAATATCTACCTACCGATGGCTTTACACCCATCAATGAAGTCGTTTGATCTTCAACTCAATAGTCTTTTGGCAAACAAGATCGATCTTAGCGATGCTGTGGTTGCACCTTCAATTGTTGAAAGTGCGGATATGGGGGGATGTTTATAGAGGCTTGCAGCCAACTTTAGATATAAGCTCGAATTGTTAAAAAGATTTCAATTTTTTGAAGCGGTTTCAGATTTATTTTTGAAAAGAAGTAAAAAAGCTTGGTGCGCTTTCTATGAGCTCAAATTGAGAGTGAAGAAATGTTAGTTCCCCTATGGGTAGTTTTTGGCGAAAAATACTAACATTGAGTGATCGTGGATACGTTTATTAGCCCCTATAAATATGGTCTCTGTGATAACTAAGATACGCCGCCTGCTTTTGATTGAACACACCAACGTTTAGAGGTAGATGGATACCCCACTGATTCAAAACAACATCGATCCCGTTGGTCAAGCTAACTAAATCACCATTATCTGAAAAAGTGATCCATCCTTGATCAAAGAGCTTATCGATATGAGGTGATAATAAAAGCCCGTTATGCCCATCAAGCCTCTCCGAATTGCTAGCTAATCTCCAGGGTTTAATATGGCTTGCGATAAGCAAATTTTTTTCACTAACTCCAGTTACACGACATTTAGTCTCAAGTTTGCTCACGTTTTTTCGAAACTTACCTTGGCCTTGTCTTGCTTTAATTAGCTGATCTTTCTCAGTCGAGTCAATATTGTCATCGTTAATTGCATCAACTATTTTTAACTCTTCAACCTCGTTTATATCTGCTTCTACAGAAAAAATGGCATCAAGATTATTGGGTTGAGCTAACCGCGTGAGGAAAAGCCCTAAGTCGTCTTGAATAGAGGCTAGATAACAGCTCTGATTTCCATTTCCATTAGTTTGTAATGGGGAATTTTTTTGGGGTAACAGCGGTGAAATCTGTTCCATGTGATTTTTTGGTATTACTGGATAAGATAAAACCTCCCAATCGATAGGAACAGCCCAGCCGCTATTCGACCAGGCATCGCCAGATTTACCGAACTCGTTGGGTTTTGTTTGTTCACGATGGTTTGCTGTAACGACACCTACAGCTTTGATCTTTCCGGCTGCATATGAAAATACAATATCGCCAGGTTTTGTTAACGTAAGATTAAGATATGTCTGGTTTTTCGCGCCATTTGAGTTTTCTTTAGGCGACCAGATGTATCCACCTTCTACTTCGTTTGTGTAAGTTTGTTTATGATTGACCCACCAGTAAGACATCGATCCTCCTCAGGGGCTGGTATACGCTAGGTGTGGCGAATTTGACACCGATAGGGTTAGTAAGAAAAGAAACAAAGTTAGTTATATGAATAATGTCGTCTAAACTATTCTACCGAATAGCTGGTTTATAAGTGGGGTAAGTTTCAATGACTCTGTCTGTAATGTGTAGGGTTCGCCTTCTATCCAGGCCGTTTAGTTTGCTGAGGTGAGGTAGTCATGGCCCTCGCCAGCTTAGAATTGGGCCTCTCGCTTTTCTGGCGGCTCCCATTGGTGAATAAGTATGGCCCATGCTTTATTGTAAAAATCCTGCAGAAAGCTCTGTCGTTCTGTATGGTTCCCCCCACTTTGTCTCATCAAGGTTTCTTTGAGCGGGTGGTTGCTTCCGATTAGAAATTCGTTTCTGGTATACAGTCTAGCCAGAAGCCGTTCTGTAGGCACCGCGCCAAACTTGCCTCCTATACCTCTATTACAGTCTTTACAAGCCAGTACGAGATTCCAAACCCCGTCGATTGTAGGGCCGAGCCCGTATTGCTTTAGAGTATGAGGAAAAAAATGGTCTACATCTGGAAACGTTTCTACTTGTTTATCTAAGTGAATCTCCTCGAAGCAGTAAAAGCAGTATCCCTTCTGATAACCATTCAAGGCGTCTCGAGTACTGGTTACATTTTTTCTCCTGCGTTTACCATCAAAGGTGAAGAGCAGCTCCATCTCTGGATCATGCTCTACTGCAACAAGTGCTCTGGAGATTCTTAGTTCCCATGCGGTTTCGACTAACCGCCAACGTGCCTCTGCTTCATTCGATAAATCCTGAAATTGTGGGCTTTCTTCCAACTTGGAAAAGTTTTCGGTGATCCTGATGCCCCCGAGCGTTTTTCTTTCGTCCTCGAAAAACCGATATGGCACGTCCTTGCGGTTTACCCTATGGAAGGCATCGATCACATTTTTGAATCCCATCTGAACAGTAGCGTTGACCAGATCAGAATAAGTTGAGGTGTCTGAATTGTAGCTGCGACAGGCATCCAGAAACTTACTGCTTCCTGCAACGCCTTGCTTATCAGCGTTCTTCAAATGCTCTGTTAGGTGTTTGGCATAGACAGGAGCCAAGTCCTCCAGCCTAAGAAGATCACCATCTTCGGGATTCAGTTCAAGAAGAGACTGGGCTAAGGCGAACTTATAACTCTGGGTATTTTGGCCAAAGAGGATAATCCCACGCCAGTTATCCTCAATAGTAGGCTTTCTGGAGGGCTCAAATGGCAGCATACGTCAGTAAGAGCCTTTCCCAGGGATTAGATGGCGAACACCACCCCTTGGCGCCTCCACGTCCCCCTGGCGCCGTGGTATTAAATGGGTATGACAATGGAAGATCGTCTGTCCTGCCACTTCACCAGCGTTCATGCCGATATTGAACCCCATGACGGATTTGTCACTCACCTGGATGTCTTGCCTTATCTTCAGGAGCAATGCATTAGAAGCCAAGACTTCTTCTTCTGACAGTCCAAAGTAATCCTCAACATGTCGCTTAGGGATAACAAGGGTGTGTCCTTCAGTAACAGGAAAACCGTCGCGTATAGCATAGGCCAAATCATTCTCAGCTATGATTCGGGCTGTTTCGATAGAGCAAAATAGACAGTCAGGCACTTTTTACCTAGATAATTCAGTGAATGTTGACTCTCATAATACATAGTCTTAGCTCAACATTTAATAGTAGAGGTAAGGCTGGTATTAAACCTTAGCTCACAGTTAAGCGAGTAAGGTTTAATTTGCCAAACAAAATGGTTATATTCTTGCCTGATTGCTTATAAGAAAGCATGGAATGCTCAAGCCAATTATTTTCTCTCTACTATTCTTCTTTCGGTCTCAGTCTATGCGGCCTTTACAGGCAGGGTGGTTAAAGTCACTGATGGAGATACTATTAGCGTCCTTGTGGCCGGAAACATTCTTCATAAGGTAAGACAGCCCCATTAATGCAGAGTATAGAAAGTACCCATCCGCCATCAATCTCTTAAAAGGTCGGCCAATGGTTCGCCAAAGTTACGTGCACTTTTGCGATCTGGCTCAGGGTTTAATTCAACAATGACAGGACCATTAGGTCCAATAGCCATATCAAGACCAACAAATTTAATGCCTGGAAAAGCCATTAAAACTCGCTTAGACAAATCGAGACACGCCTCCCAATGAGGCAAACGAACCCCCTTTATAAGGCAATTTGTATTCGGGTGAACTTGATAACAAGTACGATTAACACCTGTATCCATCAAATCCTCAAGCTCTCCTGTGCTGAGGCAAACATTAGCTGTAAGCCCGCCCTGTATTGAGTTATCGATCACCTGATTATCACGTCCTATCTTAAGAACAGCTCCAAGCACCTCGGCACCAGCTCCTCTTTGTATAACCCAAATCCGAAGGGTATTTAAGCTACTCGGATGAAGGTTGGCCAACACTTCATGCTGGTAAATATATTCCTCAATCAGTAATCCAGCGCATGTATTTTCCTGAAGATACTTATAAAAAAAATCGACAAAAGGTAACGAAGGTCCGTTACCTGCCAAATTTTCTAACTTTAGCTGAGAAGGTTTTTGTATAAGCTTTGCCGCAACAAATCCCATACCTCCCCACCCCTCAGCCATTTTGAAACAAACCACCGATGACCGACAACTTATAAGGAGGTTTTCTAAACAGGTCAAATTATTTAGTGCCTCTCCATTAGAGTCACTACCACCCCCTTCGTGATAAAAACCAATGAATGTTGCCGTAGGAAACCCCATAAGAGTGAGCAGTGATTTTTCTGCCAACTTGTGCTGTGCAAACTTTCGATATTCTTTTGGATTCAACTGATCAATGCGTGCATTGTATTGTGAAGCATTCATAAAACGTTTTTTAGCTGACAAAGAAATATCCCTACGCCAAAGAGATGCTTCAAAATACAACAACGGGCCCAGGCCCCTACAAACATAAAGATAAATAATTTCAGAAAATTGAGTGAAGAATCCTATTCCTTGTTCAGACTTTATTTTCCTAGCCAAGCATATAGTCTCAATCAACTTACTCATTGAATTGAACCTGCTTTTCAGGTTGCAAACAAAGATACCTCAACCCCCAGTTAATACTCACTAGACTTGCCCCATCACCAAACCCTAAATATTCCTCTATCCCTGAAAAAATTTCCTTATCAGTGGCGAGGTCTAATCCAAATAAATCACGAAAAAAATGTATGGCATTTTGTATAGAATCAAACTCCCAAAAAAAAGGCTTATACTCATTTAAGACCACTTCAAGCCTTATATCTTTTAGGCTAGCTTCTATATTTTTGGTGAAAAAAAGACCCTCATGCCCCATGGGATTATATTTATTTACAAAAATATTAAGAAACTCTGCCATCTTAGATTCTTCATCTACATCGCCAACAACTAAAAAACCATCAGTTTTTAACAAGTCCAAACATTGCCGAAAAAACTTCTGTTTATTTTCTACATGATGAAGTGCCGCCAAGGAAAGAACCCTATCAGCAGAGTGAGATGCAAAAGGCAGCTCAGTTAGGCCAGATAATAATGTACAGCTATGGTCATCAACCGGGCAATGACTAGCAAAATCATCAGAAGATTCAACAAAGATATAATTTACTTTTTCAACAGGTACAAACTTCTTTAGATACCCTCCCCCAGAAGGAATATCAAATAGAGTCATATTAGATTTAATTTTTAAATACTGTACAGCCAAGGAAAATTCAGTAGCCCGAGCCAGAGGGCAGGATTCCATTGCCTGATGGTAGCGTCTGGCCCTCTTTTTAAATATATCCTCGTAGGAATCAAACATTTATGTTTTTTAATCCCCTTACCTAGATAATTCAGTGAATGTTGACTTTCATAATACAGAGTCTTAGCTCAACATTTAATAGTAGAGGTAATGGGACATAACAGTAGGCGTTGATAGCCTTCTAGGGCTGCTGATTTGCGATAACCGTTAGCCGCGGCGGGTGTGTTAGTTTACGTTTTTTACTTTCTTTCTGACTTTGTCACCCAGCACCAGCATGGCAGGGGTCAATAGAAGTGTCAGTACGGTGGCAAAGGCCAGGCCTCCGGCAATGGCACTGGAAAGCTGTGTCCACCATTGTGTTGATGGCGCACCTAGCCCGAGTGATGGCGTCAGTAGGTCGACGTTGATACCCAGCACCATGGGCATCAGCCCCAGAACAGTAGTAATAGCTGTCAGCAGAACAGGGCGTAAGCGCAAACAACTGGTCTCCAGTGCTGCCTCGTAGGCAGCCATGCCATCTCTTTTCATCTGGTTGTAGGTATCAATCAGAATAATGTTGTTGTTCACCACAATCCCCGCCAGTGCAATAATGCCCATACCCACCATGACAATGCCAAACGGTTGGCTGTTCAGCAGTAATCCCAGTAGAACACCCGCAGTGGAGAGCACAATCGCCGAAAGAACTAGAAAGCTCTGGTACAACGAGTTGAACTGGGTTAACAAAATAAGAAACATCATGGCAATTGCCACCAGAAACGCAATTGTCAGAAAATTGGAAGCCTGCTGCTGATCTTCGTTTTCACCGGCAAACTTCACTGACACACCATCGGGCGTTTCGGGGAGCTCTGCCTGCAGAGCTTTTAGTAAGCTGTCTGCCTGTTCGCCAGGCAGAGTATCGGATTTGATGGTTACCGTTCTTTGTCCATCTACCCGGGCAATGCTGCCGGTCTTGTTTCCCGGTTGCAGGTCAAGAAACTGAGAAAGCGGGACCTGCCCCCGCATTGTATTAATAGTCTGGCGTTGTAAATGATCCAGTTCGCGCCAGTTGTTCGGAACCCGCACCGCAATATCCACCTCGTCACGAACGTCTTCAGGCCGGTAGGTTGCCAGTACAAGGCCATTGGTCACTAGGCGAACTGCACTGCCAATGCTGAGCACATCAGTTCCGAAACGTGCAGCTGCTTCACGATCAACTTCCAGACGCCATTCAATGCCTGGTAGGCTGCGATCATCTTCAATATCCAGAAAGCCGCCTTGTGCGCGCATCAGGTTCTCGATCTGATCCACATAACCGTTAAGTTTGTTGCTGTCGCGGCTGCTGATCTGCAGCTCGATCGGCTTGCCGCCTGCAGGACCGTTTTCTTGCTTGCGGAACTCCAGCTCTATGCCCGGAATGTCCTCAGTGCGGCTCTGAAAATCACCAAGAATCGCGCTGGCCGAGCGGCGTGTAAACCAGTCGGTAAACTGGAACTGAAGTACTCCGATCACATCCGGTGCCAGCTGTGAGTTGACGTTCAACATTGACCGTGCATAGAGGGCTTTAACTTCCGGCATTCCCTGCAAGCGATCCTCTACCTGCCGCACAATGGCATCCCGTTCCAGTACCGAAAGGTCCCCGCGTGCACGAATCTGCACCTGAGCAGAGTCCGGCTCCACACTGGGGAAGAACTCAATGCCATAGTTGAACTTGCCATAGGCGGTATAGACCAAGACCATCACCACCAGCACGCCCAACAGCGTGAAGCCAGGATAGGATAAAAGTGTGGATAGCAGCCTGCGGTAGCCTCGCATCATTCGCCCACTTTGGTTGACCGTACGGGCACGATGGCCGCCGCTGTTTCCACCCAAAACCGGTAGAAACACCAAGGCCATCGCAAGAGATGCAACCAGGCAGATAATGACAGTGATGGGCAGGAATTTCATGAATTGGCCTGCCACGCCTGGCCAAAACAGAAGGGGCACGAACACCGATAGGGTGGTAGCTGTAGACGCAATGATCGGCCAGGCCATGCGGCAGGCCGCCTCCGCCCAAGCCTCTTGCACCTTATACCCATCAGACAGGTTACGGTCTGCCAATTCTGATACCACAATGGCCCCGTCTACCAGCATCCCCGCAACTAAAATGAGACTGAACAACACAACGATATTCAGGGTGAGGCCCATCATCCAGATCACCAGAATGGCGGTGAGGAAAGCTCCGGGAATAGTAAGTCCCACCAGCACCGCCGATCGCGGTCCCATGGTGGCAATAATGACTATGATGACCAGAACAATGGCGGTCAGTACGTTGTTGAGCAGATCGCTCAGCAGGTTTTGGACTTCGTCGGACTGATCCATGATGTAGCGGATATCCAGAGAGTCCGGTAGTTGCGGTTGTGCCCGGGCAATCAATTCTCGCACCTGCCCCACGGTTTCGATAATGTTGGCGCCGCTGCGCTTGGACACTTCCAGGACAAGAGCCGGCTCGCCGTTGATGCGGGCGAACCCCGTCGGGTCTTTGAAGGTGCGCTGTAGCATGGCGACGTCCCCGAAGGTGACCACGGTGTCGCCATCAACCTTGATCGGCATGGACATGACGTCTTCGATATTCTCGATAACGCCGGGCACTTTGAGCGTCATACGGCCATTGCCAGTATCCAGCGACCCGGCTGCTACCAGCTGGTTATTGCGAGTTACCAGAGAGCTGAGCTGGTTGAAGTCTATACCGTAGCTTTCCAACACCTGTGGATCGACAATAATCTCCAGCATATCTTCCCGGTCGCCGCCGATCTCGACTTCCAGGACCTCGGGAATCGCTTCAATGGCATCCTGAAACCCACGAGCAATGGTTATAAGCTCGCGTTCAGACAGAGGCCCGGAAAGACCAATGGAGAGCACTGGGAACAGTGAAACGTTGATCTCATTAACTCGCGGCTCGTCGGCTTGCTGGGGGAGTTCGCTGCGGGCAGTATCTACTTTTTCCCGAACGTCCTGCAGGGCTGTATCCGGATCAAAGCCGGCATCAAACTCAAGCATGACTGAGGCATGTCCCTCTGAGGTTGTGCTGCGCATTTCCTTGATCCCCTCGAGTGATCGCAGTTCCTGCTCCATTGGTCGCACCAGCAGCCGTTCCCCATCTTCCGGGCTTATACCTTCCAATGTCATGGAGATATAAATCATGGGAATGGTAACGTCGGGGTTTGCCTCCCGGGGGATGGCTTGAAATGCGGCAATACCGCCCACAATCAAAAACAACAGGGTTAGTAGTGTGGTGCGGCTACGATCTATTGCGGCGAAAATGAGTGCGCGCATATTACTCAGCCCCGATCTTCGGAGACATCAACAGGCTCGACGTACTCGCCCTCACTGACAAAGCCAGCACCGCGGGTAATCAGGCGAACCTCATCGGGCAAGCCAGTAACCCAAGCGCCTTCGGTGGAAACACTGAGTAACTTCACCGTGCGAAAAATAACCTTATTCTGTTCATCAACATACTTCACACCGGGGCGACCATCGTCTCCCAGAGATAGATAAGCCGGGGAAATGAATATCGCCTGGACATCAGCCAGAGCAACACGAAGGTTGGCACTGCCTCCAGCTATGCGTTTCTCCTGTGGGTTTTCAACGGCAATTTCCACCGCAAAACTCCGTGTCTCCGGGTTTGCGGCACTCGCTACAAAGGTAACCACTCCGTCAAGCGTATCTCCGTCCAGAGGGCGTACCCGCACTTTCTGGCCCGGCGCAACCAGCGCAACGGATTGTTGAGGTATCTGCCCTTTAGCTTTCAGGCGATCTATTCGAACAAGTTGATATAAAGGCGAGCCAACCTGAACCAGGCTGCCGGCCTCGACATTTTTGCTGTTAATCACACCATCAAACGGAGCCGTAGGCCTGAGATGAGAAACTTCAAGCTGAGCATTCTTCAACTCCGCGCGTGCTGTGGCCAGTTCGCTTTCGATGCCGAGTATCTCTGACTGCGATGCAAGATTCCTGGAGCGCAATTTGCGCGCGGCAGCCAGATCTGCGTCAAGCTTTCTGGTCCGTGCCTGCCAACGCTCAATTTCTGCTTTGCGGCCGTCTTCTGAAAGCGTTAAAAGCACTTCCCCCGCTTTTACCGAATCACCAAGATCTACCTCAATGGTCTCTACTGTGCCTGCAACCCGGGCACTCACGTTTACAGCGCTCCAGGGTTCAATCTGGCCCTGGAGCAGAAGGTCCGGCTCATACCGCTGCGCATTGAGAGTTGTAACCTGAACCAGAGTCCGTTCCTGCGTCGCCTCCTGTTTTGCGGGCGGCTTGGTACTGGCAACCTTAATATCGCCCGTTGCCATCCAGATTACTAAAGCAATCACAACCACCACGGAAAGCCCCAGCGAACTCCATTTTACTTTGCTCATGAAATACCTACACAGTGTGAAATCGGTGAGTGACAATCGACATAAGGATGTTATCTGAAAAAAACAGGATTAAACGGTTGCAACTGTAATCCCCCTCATTTAAAACCGCTGTTTTGGGCAGAGGGTAAAGCCGCCATCATTAGTTGCCTTGGTGGTGCGCCGCCAATGGTGGTGTTCGGCCTTTCGTTATTGAGTACTGACAAGGTAACTTATTTTTCTTGGAGAAGTAGTGTATGAGTAAGCTTTATACTAATAGTTCGCCACAGAAGCGATGCATGAACCGTTAGGGTAAGTCGTTGCAGAATAACATTTGACGGTATCAAAAGATTTCATTAAATAATAACAATATATATCAGTAACATATATATTATATTCAAGATCCTGAGAGATCTATTAAGTCGATCGCAATATAAGAATACGATGCGTATTTCTATGGTTCAGGTAAACACAAAGAAGCATTCCCATGCTGAAGGTCAGAAGAAGGCTGGGTGAGATTGTTCTCCTTAATACTGCTTATGTGGCAAGTGCGTATAGAGTTCGGATTGGATGGCAGGCAGATCAAGCTGGCGATTGATGCACCAAAAAACGTGGAAGTGCTGAGGGGTGAGCTAATAGAACGGAAGATGGACTATGAACTTCTCGGCACTGCTAATGACTAACTAAGTACAGCGAATGCTTCTCCCCAAAGCAGACCCCGGATCACTCCCCATGACCGGGGTTTTTTATGTCTGTTTAAAATGAATGTATTTGTTACCCTAGGAGTAACCCAGAGCGGGTTTTTTTAGACATAAAAAAAGGGCTGTATCGCTACAACCCTTGTCATGTTTGGCTCCGCCTGCTGGGCTCGAACCAGCGACCCAATGATTAACAGACTGACCCAATGACTTTTGAATCACGCGCAAACACACTAAAACGCCTTGAATCAATAAGTTAACATGAGCCTTGGAGTATGATAAGAGCTCTGATTGTGTCTAGGGTTGTTAGGGTGGGCTCTGATTTGGATCTTTTTTCCTATCAGTTCGTTTGTTTTCTCAGGGTAGAATCCATTGTCTCCCAGGGCATTGGGTCCGGGTATTGGGTGGTCATAGATGTTTGCAATCTTATGAACTAATCTGCAAATTAGATGTATTGCTTGTTAACAGGTGTTGGCGATCATGGCCACAAGTCTACTTTTGAACCTCGTTAAATATGGGGGGATTACACAAATCCCCCAGCACATTCCATGGAGCTCTTTACACTAGAAGTATGCTTGAACTCGCAATTGGAGAATATCTGCGTTCTCATCAAGACCATTACGGTTCGGAGAGGCATCTGCATAGATGTAATTCACCATAATGCGAAAATTTCGATTGATATGCCAATTAACACCTAGCGTAAGGTTATCTTCTTCTCCACCAGTGACACCTTTGTCTTCAAGATCAAGTGAACTATACCGAACCGCCAACTCTACTGCACCATACTTAGATTTCGGCCTTATTTGTTTGAGCGTGCCATTTTTTCCTGAATACCGATAATTTTCTCCAGTAACTATCCATCCACCTTGAATATAACCTCCATCAAACGTTGGATCTGCATCAGACTTTCTAGACAATTCTGCACGCATTGTCTCACCTTGTAATAACCAGGATCCCTTAATTAAGGCGGCTTCCAAACCGTAAGTCTTAATGTCATCGACATCATTAAGCGTGCTAGAGGATACTAGCCTAGCATCGGTTACATAACTTTCCGGCCGAGTGCTATAACTGACCGTTTGATTTGAACCTAAACTGCGATAGATAGTGGAGATCCCAAGGTGAATTTTGTAGCCCTTCCTGTCGATAGGATTGAAAGTAAATCTGGCAGCAAGGCTGTGGCTTCCTTCATTATTATTGTGACGATCAGCCAAACTATCATCGAAATAACCGCCGGCAAATGACCAGTGTTTCCCCCAAGTTTTGACTAGTGCACCTATGGTATAACTTGGGGCAAAAACGTTAGCAAGACTGCGTTCCATTAAAGGGATGTGATTCGAACTGGTAAGCTCTTCTAAGCTGAATGGCTGCTGAATATTACCTACCGATATGCTGACGTTATCAAACCCCTTATAGCGGATATAGGCACTTTTCACGCGGTAACCAACGTTAGATTCAGAATCGTAATTATAAGTGTAAGACCAGTCTTTCATGACAGTTCCTTTAACACCAAGTCGAAGACGTCTTAAGTCCACATCGTCATCCATTTTAGTGACATCGTCATCATAAGTGGCAGCATCTATGTGAATACGCCCTGTTAACTTTATCTTGAAATCGCCATCCTCAGACTTGAATGAGGTTGCATCCTGAAACGCATTTCCAGCATGGCTTGTAGTCGCTGCCAGGGCTAGGGTAATTATTACTGATGCACGAGAAATTCGATGAAACATATTGTCGCCCTTATTCTTTAAGAGATAAACTTAACTTGAATTAATTATCTGGAGTGAAGATATATTTACTAATATTTCCAAGCCGCTCACAGCTTTCAAATGAATGCCCGCATCCTTTGACAATCATCAAGCGTAGATCTGCTACCACACCTATATCGTCGCAGACACTTTGTAGTGCATGAACCCAACGCTTGGCTCTTTCAAGTCGATGGTATCCCTGTTGCCTATTAATTTGTTTGTTACGATTTAGACCTGGATCATTGTTGGTATCAAACTCGCCAACCAATGTTCTTATTTTTAACTGAAGGAAAGTGGGCAGATTTTCAGCGAGGTCCATCGAAAAATTTTGGTTTAATTTAAGGCCATATGGATAATTTTTATTCTTGTCAGGAAAGGTATACCAGCCTGCTGAAGAAATTATCAGCCGGTTGATTCTCTCTGGGTAAAGCATTGCGTATCGGTGTGCAAATTGCGCCCCACCAGAGTAGCCAAAAAGAGATATTTTGTTGGTATTAATAGAAAATCGTTGCTGGACATTATGCAATATTTTGTTGAGGGCCTCTGCAGAAGTATAACCTGCCTTGCCCCTTTCCAAACGCTGATAACCCCGATATAGCTTCTTACTGAAATAGGGGGCAATGATAAGGTAGTCATACTGATTTGCTTTTTGACTAAAGGTCTTAACCTGTTCCTCAGCGTTACGCGATATACCGTGTATACAGACCATAACTCTGGTCTGGCAAGTCAGTCTCTTAGGTAGAAACAAGTAATAGCACAGACTGTTTTTTCCTGAAACTCTATAGAGTTCAAGAATAGTTTCGGCTTTAGCTTCATTAAGTGGAGATAATACCGGGGTCCCTATACTAGACATGCTCTCCCTCCCCAACCCTACATACACTGTTATTTATTTTGGGTTCAAAGAGTTCGGCATATAGATCCATGGGGAGATTCTCTCTAGGACCATTCCAGCGTAATTCTCCATTGTCGATTAACCAGACCTGATCTGACATAACCACATGATCAATATTATGGGTCGCCATGATGACAATACCTGGATAGTCTTTAATGATTTTTAAAAACAAATCCGTAGCCTCATCGTCCAGAAAAGTATCAGCTTCATCAAGGACCAGTAATTCCGGTAAACCAATTAATGCTCTAGCAAGTGCAATGCGCTGGCATTCACCTTGAGATAAATTCTGACCGCTTTCTTTTAATTTTGTGTCTATACCCTCTGGCAGTGATTCAAGAAGCTGCCCCAATCCGCAACGTTTAACGACGAAACTAATTTCATCTTCAGTCGCATTAGGACGACGATAGCAGATGTTTTTTCGGATACTACCTTTGAGCAAAGGTAAGTTATGGCTAACCATACCTATAGATTGGCGAAGTGCGGAATCTTTTAGTTTGCACACATCATTTTGTCCCAATGATATTTTTCCACTGAAAGGTCTTAGTAACCCTGCGAACTGAGAAAGAATGGTAGATTTCCCCGCACCATTAATACCGAGAACAGAAATGGTTGTTCCTGGTTTAATCTGTAGATTGACAACCTCACTATTAGGAAAAAAAGCGGTTTCTTTGAGTCGCAAACGGCCCGGACCTTGACGCTCTTTTCTGTGTCTAGTCAAAACAGCTGGACCATCATCAAGAAATGATTTTATTTTATCTTCTGCTACACTGGCATTGAGTCGGTACTCATAAATTCGACCTAGATGCCTTAAGGGCTGCATCAGCAAATTGACCACACCAAGTGCAGCAACAACAGTGCCAGGGGTAGTCTGATTCCTAGACATCAATATCGCGCCAATAATAAGAACCATTGATGAGGCTAAAACCGTTCCACCCTCTGTTATCGCTCTCAGTAAACCGATTGCCCGAGCGCGGTCAAACATAGCCGACATCAGCCGTTCACTTTGACGTTTTACTCGGTTTTTTTCACGCTGACGTTGGCCAAAAACTTTAACCGTGGCTAGCGAAGACACTTTTTCATTAAGGTTGTTCGCCAAATATGATCGTTTTCGTCTTGCTTCTACAAACGTGTAGCGTAATTTTTTGCCTGTAGTAAAAGAAAGTAATGCACTGACAAATATAATCAGGCTAACCATGGTACCCAGTGTGATATTGATATAACAAAGCATACTTAGAGCAACGACCAAATTGACACCGGCAACAATTAGCCTTGATAACCCTAGGCTGATCCACTGGCGCAATGCACTTAGATCAGTGGCAAAACGTAAGTTAATAGCCCCCTTGCTTTGTTGTTCTAATTTGCGTAGATCACCATTACAGTACTTCGCGAACATTTTTATTCTTAGCTCGTGCACATAATCCTGTCCTACGCGTTCTGAATCGAGTCGTTCACGAAACCTTAACCATGAGACCATTAATGTCGCACAAAGGAACCCCAGCCCCGTATACCAAAGACTGATTATGGGAGAAGCTGGCACATTGAGATAGTTATCAAACGTTGATTTTATTAATAGCGTGATAGCCACCGTCGTCAATGCTTGTAAAAAACCATTACCAATTAAACGTAAAAAAAAATGTCGGCGTTTAACCGATACGATAGCGGGGAGTTTCATAACACATTAATCACGCGTGGATCAGGCCCAGCTTCAGTGGGTCAGGGTTAGGTATCAATTTCATGAGTTTTTCGTAAAATCCTGCCGAGTCAAGATCCTCAGTGCTCAACACTGGAACAGAAGTCAGTTGCTTCGTTTCTTCCAGCACCATAGGTGAAGCGGTGAGGGCTCCACTAATACCAATCAGAGGTAAACCTTGTGACTGTATCCACTCTACCGCTGATTTCACACTTAGGGCTTCGGCAGCGGCAAAGAACAGACCGTCAACCTTCGACTGAAAAAGCTTGCTTTGAAGCAGCGCGGCTGTTTCAGCCTGAAGTATGCCATCGGCAATTTCGAGCAAGATAATATCGACTTCGTGATGCCCCAGATAATCAATTTGTCTTTGCATGAGGGTCTCAAGTCTAGCTTTATCAACTCGATAAGTAGAGGCCAATCCCATATCGGTAAAGTCAATCACAGGGTACGCGCCGGCATCCCTCATCTTCCAATAATCAAGGCCAGCACCAGTACCGGTAACTTTTGCCGTACCGACAGAGAGTCCCGCTTTAATCAAGCCCCGTGCAAGAAATGCCATGGTGGTTGTCTTGCCGCCATTCATTGAACTGCCTACGACTGCAAGCACCGTGGGGCTACTTGACCCAGCAGCAGTAGGTGGTAATTGTGAATCCCTCAAATTTATAATTTGTTTTTTGTCGTTGGTGAGGAAACCTAATGGGGTAATTCGTGTGGCATTCTTCATCCCCACATGCTTAGCATCAACTTTACTGGCAATACCTCCAGCAGCTACCAGGGAACAGGCTTCTAATGTATCTGGTATATGGGCTAAAAACTGATCCGGCGCATAACGATTCCCATAACTAATAATAATTTCATCTCCAAGGAATAAATGGGCGCGCCTTCCACAGGGCAATTCGAGTCGTTGGTGCTGCCCCAGCTTATCAACACGAGCAAGGATCACATCTCCTGAAGCGGGCCTGATCTTGTCCTCAGCAAGAAAATGAAAACACTCAATAGGTAAATTCCGTGTAACAAAAGAACGCTTTGCCGCTACCAGTCGTTTTCCCGAAATCTTTGTTGTATTTTTAGCAATAACGCTACTTGGTGATATAGTAGATATATTCATAGCTGACTCATCGATCCTTGCTTCTACTGAATCCAGCTTTATAACTAAATACCGTAGGAAGGCACTTTAAAAGGTACTTGATTGTAAAAGTGTAATATTACGACAGCCTTAAAACTCCGCGTTGATATGTATCACAAGAATCGTCATTGGCAGAAAAACCTTCAAAGTGGCGGCGAATCACCTTGGTAGTTTGGTTAACACTGACAAAAAAACTAATGAAAATAGGTAGTTATGCATCTTGGATGCTGCAAAATGTTATTCTTCAACTGGAACAGATCCAGGATATGGATGAAAGCCTCTTCGTGAATATCTATTAAAAAACACGTATATTCTTAAATTTTTTCCACCCCTGACTAAGGACAAGTTAATGCTCTTTGCACTCATTGTTGGCGGCCTGATCGGCTACGCCTTTGGCAAATTTGGACTTGCCCCCCCCCAATGAGCGTGGAAGTGCTGAAAGGTGAGCTAATAGAAAGGAAGATGGACTATGAACTTCCTGACACTGCTGATGACTAATTAAGTACAGCAAATGTTTCTCCCCCAAGCAGCCCCCGGATCACTCCCCATGACCGGGGTTTTTTGTGTCTGCCGGAAATCGTGATTAGTAGCTTTGCTTGTTTAGCTGGAATGTTGCCCAGTAAGTTGCCCAGTGAAGATTTTGTGGGCATAAAAAAAGGGGCTGTATCGCTACAACCCCTTTGCTGTTTGGCTCCGCCTGCTAGGGCTCGAACCAGCGACCCAATGATTAACAGACAATGCGAAAGTTTATTTTGACGGTACAATTGACGGTATGTAAATATTTGAACTATTAAAATGCTTTAAAAAACATGTTATTAGATGACATATTCAAGTCCGGCCTTGGCACCATATCAACATCCATAGAAGTCCAAGGATGTACATAACACCCCGGTTTTCCGGGGTTTTTTGTGTCTGATGCCAGGTGCAGGTCCGGTAGCGATTTGCTATGACCCCGGATTGTCATGGGGACTCATCAATCCCGGTATAGCCTGGTCAGTTGGTCGTAGTGATCAATGCGGCGATCCCTCAGGTAGGGCCATATTCTGCGTACAGTCTCACTGCGGCTCAGGTCGATCTGTGCCACAGAGAACGCTTCTCTGTCACTCTCTGCCTGCCAGATAATCTCTCCCTGTGGCCCCGCGACGAAGCTGGATCCCCAAAACAGTGCCCCGGGCCCGCCTTTTGGATCAGCTTCATGGCCAATGCGATTGACGCTAATCACTGGCAGGCCATTGGCGACGGCGTGAGAGCGCTGAATGGTTATCCAGGCATCGCGCTGACGTTGCTGTTCCGCATGATCATCCTCCGGACTCCAGCCGATTGCCGTGGGGTAGATCAGCAGATCTGCGCCAGCCATTGCCATCAGCCGGGCGGCTTCCGGAAACCATTGGTCCCAGCAAACCAGTACGCCCAGTTTGCCAAGTGACGTCTGAATCGGATTGAAGCCCAGATCGCCGGGGGTGAAATAGAATTTTTCATAGTAACCGGGGTCATCGGGAATGTGCATTTTGCGATACATTCCGGCGATGCTGCCGTCATTGTCCAGCACGACTGCTGTGTTGTGGTAGAGGCCCGGCGCGCGTCGCTCAAACAACGATGCGACAATGACAACACCCAGCTCCCTGGCCAGCGCGCCCAGCCGGTCGGTAGTGGGGCCGGGGATGGTTTCCGCCAGGTCGAATATGGTCGTATCTTCCTGCTGACAAAAATACAGGCTGCGATGCAACTCCTGCAATACCACCAGTTGGGCCCCATTGGCAGCTGTCTCGCGAATGCCGGTCATGGTCTTTTCCAGATTTTCGGTCACGTCTTCACTGCAAGCGTGCTGGACAATGCCAATCGTTAGTTCAGCCATTCAAGCGTTACCTCGGGTCATGGATTAATGAGCATTCAGTATGCCCTTGGGCAATTGCATGGTAATACAGTGAAGGCTGCCATGCTGTTGGATAACCGGCAGGCAATCAACCCCCTCGACCTGATATCCCGGGAACGCCTTTGCCAGTTGCGCCAATGCTTCGCCGTCTTGTGTGTCCCGGTAAGTGGGTACAACGACCAGGTGATTGAAAACCAGAAAGTTGGCATAGGTAGCAGGTAGTCGCTGGCCCGTTTGATCGTATTTTGCAGAGGGCCAGGGCAGTGGAATCAGGCGGTAGCTGCTGCCGTCGGCACTGGTCATGCCCTGTAATTCGTTCGCCATAAGCTGTAATTCTGAAAAATGACTGTCGGTTTTGTCATCGCAGGCCTGATAGGCAATCACGTCATTGGGGCAGAGTCTTGCCAGGGTGTCGACATGACTGTCAGTGTCGTCCCCTTGCAGAGCGCCGTGCTGTAGCCAGTTGATTTTTTTCACACCCAAATCTTTGCATAGCTGTTGTTCTATTTCTGTCTGATCAAGTGAGGGATTGCGGTTTGGGTTCAGCAGACACTGGGCTGTTGTCAGCAGGGTGCCATTGCCATCGGTTTCAATTGATCCGCCTTCCAGAACTAACGTGCGATTCTGAATACTCGCTCCCGGATAGGCCCCCAGCTCGACAAGCGTTGAAGTGAGAGCGTTATCCAGCTGACAGGGGTGTTTGTTCCCCCAGGCATTGAACTGATAATCCAGCAGGCAGAGTCCGTGGTCTGTCTCGACCGTGACAGGACCGTAGTCGCGCACCCAGGTGTCATTGGTCTCAACCGGGAATATCTGCAATTTGTCCGCGGAGATACCGAGTTGCGACATCCGTTTTGAAAGCGAGTTAAGTTCTGTTGGCGAAACTGTGATGATTACTTCGCCAGCACCTGTGAGGAGCCTGACCAGTGTCTCATACACCGGAATAATTTCATTCAGGATCGGCTTCCAGTCTGTTCCGGCATGGGGCCAGGTTAGCTGAATGGCATCCTGAGGTTCCCATTCAGCGGGAAGCCGCACTCGGTAGTTGGTCATTGTGGATGGCCCTGTACTTTAAATCTTGGGTGTTGTTTAACATCATTTTCCGGGCTTTTAGAAACCTATCAAAGCTTTCAGGGGCAACCATAGGCGATGTAGGTGCCTTTGCCATTGACAATTGATTGGCGAACAATGGTGTTGGCTCCCATCTGGAGGGCCTGCTGGCGGGCGAGGTTGTCCAGTTCGTTGCGCACCTTGTCGGTGTTGCGGGCAATGGAGCCTATTAAATTTGCTCTCACGCTGCTGTTGATCTGGCCAACACGGTGGCACTGGTTGACCCGATCCGCTGGCAATAGCACCACCTGCGCTGCCTCAGGGGGTATTTTTACCCAGGTACAGGCGTTCGTTAGTGAGAAGGAAGCCGAAATGATCAGGGCAATGGCCAGGGGTTTTGTGGCGGGTATCAAGCGGTTCTCCGTCTGTAATTAGGCTGGGGTATAAATATTAAGCCTTTCATCACTTTTTTGGCAGCGGTATGTTGATGCAACAGCGGAATGAAAAACGAGTATTGTTCTGACTGGGTTAGTCTCGATGATGGAGGTCAGAAAATGAACTGGGCAGTCAGACTCTCAGCGCTGCTATAACGCTCTTTTTATATCTTTTGAAACCCTGCCGGCCGTTTGTGTGGGTGATTTTTCATCCATTATGACATCGTTGTAATGCTTGAGTGACTGGGCATTTAGTGGGTCACCTATCCAGCGGGGCAGCTGCTGAAAGTTCTGGGAAATCAAACTTTCCCTGTCATCCATTTCCGCAAAGTTCAGCCCGACCATGTCGGCAAAGGTGTGGATGAAATGGGCAGTAGAGTAGGGCCGATCTGTGGCGCTGCTCCATTGGCCGATGTCTCGAGTTTGCCTGAATTTCGGGGATGTCCAGACCACGAATGGTACCGTGTACATGGCTGATGTGGGGTCGGCTTCACTGCGTCCCGCAAACAGATTATCCGGGTAGTCGTATACTTCCTCGCCGTGATCAGCGAAGTACACCAATAGACTATTGTCGTGCTTGCCGTCTATCGACTTAATCAGGGATGACACGATTTCGTCATTGTAGAGTATGGCGTTGTCGTAGTTGTTGTAATCTTCAATAAGATTTGGTGTTACCCACTCCGGGACACCGCTGCTGTCAGTAAAGTGATTGTAAGTCTCGGGAAAGCGGTGTTCGTAGGCACGGTGTGTGCCCAGCAAATGAACAATAATCAATTTCTTTACCGCATTTGACTCCAGGGCCTCTGCAAAGGGTGAGAGTACAACTTCGTCGTACTGATTGGCGTTCTGTTCCCGATTATTGTTCAGGTAGACCTGATGGTCAGCCAGCTGTGAGAACGTGGTTAGCATGGTATTGCGGCGAGTCTGGGTTTGCTGGTTGGTGATCCAGGTAATCTCATAACCTGCCTGCTGCATCATGTTTAGCAGGTTTGGCCTGGTAAAAAACAGACCCGGATTTTTAGCGTCGGCAAATGACAGTATCTGTTGGAGTGCTTCTATGGTATAGGGCCGGGGTGTTATTACATCAGTGAAAACCATAAGCTCATTGTTTGCCTGCAAAGTATCCAACTGGGGCGTGGTTGGCCTGTGATAACCATACAGGCTCATGCGCTGACGATTGGTCGATTCACCGAGCACCAGGATTACTGTATCGGGCAAGGTGGCAACTTTCGGCTTCAGGTTTTTGAGGGGTTGTACCTGACGATTTTTTTCCAGCAGGGCCGTCATGCTTGCCATCTGCTGCTGATATTTTGCGTACCCGACAATCAGGTTCCAGGGTGCTGCGGGTTCCATCCGCTTCATTTGGTGGTGAACCGCGTCGCTGAGGGTGGTATTTTCCTCTGTCAGCGCTGTGCTGATAAATGGAAAGAAGGGAATGAGTATAAAAAGAGCGGCATAAGCTAAACGTTTGCGATGTCCCAAGGCCACGGGTCGAGCTTGTCGCCATATCCATATTGGTACAGCCGCGAACAGTATCAGCACGGGTATAAACCACCATTGCCAATAAGAGGCAACAAACTCACTACCCTCGGCAGCATTCGATTCAAAAACGATAAAAATCGCGCTCTGGGAAAATTCCTGCCCATAGATAATGAAATAGAATACCGAGATGACAGCTGCCGGCAACATGATCAGACCGCTGAGCGCCAATAATAGCCGAGTATATCTGGGTGCCAATAGTATTGGGATCAGCCACATCAGACTCATCAAAATGGTTTCGCGCAATCCAATGAAACCAGCCATACCCGTCACATAAATGGGAATGTGGTAACTGAGGGAAAAGTAAGCCGCAAAAAGATAGGCCCAGAGAAGCGGATGTTTTTTCGGAAAGTCAGTCATTTGGCGGCAATTTTTTGGACGTGGAAGTGTAACTGTACGACCCTATTATTAAGTGGGGCTTAATTGATGTGGTCTGCTACGGAGCCCCTCCAGCTGTTGAGCGTTTTTTCCTGGGCAAGAGCTTCTGTGGTTGCTGACCGATGTCGCTGCCAAGGAATTCAGCCATACCTGGAGTGTGTTGCCTTGACGTGAAAGCTCCTTGCGGGGAAATCAGTAGGGAGCACAACAAAGCCGTGTTTCCCCCTTGACCCTATGGTGTGTCACCCCTATAATCCACGGCCCTTGAAGCAGTCACTTGACAGCTTGGGGGCTTGCCAGAGGTTATGAGCTGGCAAGGTGAAAGAGACATGCTCAGTCTCCTGGCCGTTAAGGCCAGCGTTTTTTGATGCGGGGTGGAGCAGCCTGGTAGCTCGTCGGGCTCATAACCCGAAGGTCGTAGGTTCAAATCCTGCCCCCGCTACCAAATTCTGGTATCGGTACTGCTGGTACCATGCGTCAGGACAAGGCGCAGCCGAAGGGCCCCTTTTTAGGGGCTTTTTGCTAAGTGGTTTTGATGAAGTGGGCTTTGTGCCCATTTTTTGATTGGGAAACCGAGAGATTACAGTGGCGACAAAAGAGGAAACCCTCCGCGCGATGATTACGCCCATAGTGGATGCAATGGGTTGTGAGCTTTGGGGGTTGGAGTATTTGTCATCAGGTCGCAATGCGATGCTTCGTATTTACATTGAGCGTGAGAGTGACGGTGTGACAGTGGAGGACTGTGAAAAAGTCAGCCGCCAGGTCAGCAGTCAGTTGGATGTAGAGGATCCGATTACCGGGGAGTACACTTTGGAGGTTTCCTCCCCGGGCATGGATCGGCCTTTATATACGCTGGATCAGTTTGAAAAGTATATTGGGGAAGATGTGGCTTTGCGGCTGAGATTTCCCCATGAAGGGAGGCGGAATTTCAAGGGCCGTCTGAATGGCGTGGAGGGTGAGGATGTTCTGTTGATTGTTGATGATCATGAATATCTCTTTCCCCTGGATAGCATTGAAAAGGCGAATGTCGTTCCCCGGTTTTGAGGGCGATTGCGAGGCTGAATGAATGAATAAAGAAATCTTGATGGTGGTGGAAGCCGTTTCTAATGAAAAAGGTGTGTCCAAAGAGGTTATTTTTGAGGCCATTGAGCAGGCCCTGGCCACGGCGACCAAGAAACGCTATGACGAGGATTCCAACATTCGGGTAACCATTGATCGCGCCACCGGTGACTATGAAACGTTCCGCTGGTGGGAGGTGGTCGCTGATGATGTGCTGGCGGAGCTCGGCACTCAGTTCACGCTCGAAGAAGCCCATGAGAAAGACACGGGTCTTAAAGCTGGCGATACCTTTGAAGAGCAGGTGGAAAATATCGGTTTTGGCCGTATTGCTGCCCAAACGGCCAAGCAGGTTATTGTCCAGAAAGTACGCGATGCTGAACGCGCGTTGGTGGTGGAGCAATACCGTGATCAGCTCGGTGAGCTGGTAAGTGGCAGCGTAAAAAAAGTGACCCGTGAAAGTATTATCGTTGATTTGGGTAATAATGCTGAAGCCGTTATGCCGAGAGAAGAACTGGTAGGGCGGGAAGTTTTTCGAATCAATGATCGGGTGCGTGCCATTCTTCAGGAAATTAATTCTGAGAGCCGTGGTCCCCAGCTTTTTCTAAGCCGTAAATGCAATGAGATGCTGGTTGAGCTGTTCCGTATTGAAGTACCGGAGATTGCCGAGGAAGTCATTGAAATCCGCGGCGCAGCCAGAGACCCCGGGTCGCGTGCGAAAATTGCTGTAAAGACCAACGACGGTCGAATCGATCCGATTGGTGCTTGTGTCGGTATGCGTGGTGCGCGCGTTCAGGCAGTATCCAATGAGCTGGATGGCGAGCGTATCGATATCGTATTGTGGGACGACAATCCCGCCCAGCTGGCGATAAATGCCATGGCGCCTGCAGAAGTGGAGTCGATCATCGTTGATGAGGAGACGCACTCAATGGATGTGGCGGTGGCCGGAGAGACTCTGGCGATGGCCATTGGTCGTAACGGGCAGAATGTCCGTCTTGCCTCTGAACTGACTGGCTGGAAAATCAATGTAATGTCTGTCGAAGAGGCGGAGGTTAAGCAGCAGGAAGAGTCCAGCTCACTGGTGGAAACCTTTATGAACCGCCTGGATATTGATGAAGATGTCGCCATGGTGTTGGTCGCTGAAGGGTTCACCTCCATCGAAGAAGTTGCCTATGTTCCTCTGGATGAGATGGCTGGCATCGATGGGTTTGATGAAGAGGTGGCTGAAGAACTGCGTGCCCGTGCCAAGGACGCGTTGCTGACGATGGCACTGGCCTCGGAGGAAGGGATGTCAGGTCCCGCAGCTGATTTGCTGGAAATGGAAGGTATGGACGATCAGTTGGCGCATACATTGGCCAAGCATGGCATTGCCAGCATGGAGGATCTCGCTGAGCAGGCCGTGGAAGACTTGCTGGATATTGAGAACATGGACGCAGAACGGGCAGCCAAGCTGATTATGACTGCACGTGCCCCCTGGTTCGCCGATGAGAGCGACAGTTAAACGAACAGGCGATGAATTGAGGAATACTGATGGCTGAAGTCACTGTTAGCGAACTTGCCAAGGTTGTCGGAGCATCCGTCGACCGCCTGCTGAGCCAAATGCAGGAGGCCGGTTTGCCTCACAACTCTGCTGACGCAAGTGTCAGTGATGAGGAAAAGCAGACGCTGCTGGCCTATTTAAAAGGCTTGCACGGTGAGCAGTCCCGCGACCCCAAAAAAATCACATTGAAACGCAAGACGGTCAGTACACTCAAAACGGGTGCCGGCCGTAAAACAGTTAATGTGGAGGTTCGCAAAACCCGAACCTATGTCAAGCGGGCAAATGAAGAAGAGGCTGCCGCTTCATCTGAGCAGGAAGAGTCGGTTGTTGCAGAGTCCGTCGTTGAGCCGGTTTCTCCCGTTGTTGATGATCCGGAAGTGAAGCGGCAGGCTGCCATTGAGACACGCCGCAAGGCGGAAGAGGAAGCTCGCCTTGAGCAGGAAAATCAGCGCAAGGCTGAAGAAGAACGCAAGTCTGCGCCCTCAACAGTCGAGCCGTTACCTCCTGAGCTGGTCGATCAGCCTGTAGACGCCCCCAAGCATGTGAAAAAACATGTCAGGGATGATGACGAAGCCGATGATTCTGAAGAGGCACCGAAAAAAGCGAAAAAACGGGGTGCCATCAAAGATCCGAAGCGCAAGAAAGAAGATTTGCTGAAAGCTGTCGTTGAGGAAGTTGAGGAAGTCGCCGGAGAGAAAAAACCCCGGTTGCGTTCGGGTATATCGGTTCCCATCAAGGTTGAGAACAAGCACAAATTTAAAAAGCCCACCAATAAGATTATCCATGATGTGGAGATTCCTGAACAAATCACAGTCAGTGATCTGGCCCAGGCAATGTCAGTAAAGGCTGCAGTCGTGATCAAGGAGTTGATGAAAATGGGGACCATGGCCTCCATCAATCAACCCATCGATCAGGATACTGCCACATTGGTGGTGGAGGAACTTGGGCACAACCCGGTGCCGGTTTCAGACGATGAGATAGAACAAAAGTTGATCCAGGCGCTGCAGGCCGATGTGTCAGAGGAGCTGGAACCCCGTGCGCCGGTTGTCACGGTGATGGGCCATGTTGACCACGGCAAAACCTCGCTGCTGGACCATATCCGAAAAACCCGTGTCGCTTCCGGCGAAGCTGGGGGAATTACCCAGCATATCGGCGCCTATCATGTCGATACACCCAAGGGCATGATCACCTTTCTGGATACACCTGGTCACGCAGCCTTCACGGCAATGCGCGCCCGTGGTGCACACAGTACCGATGTGGTGATTCTGGTGGTAGCTGCGGACGATGGCGTGATGCCGCAGACCGTGGAAGCCATTCAGCATGCCCGTGCTGCGGGCGTACCTATAGTGGTTGCCATTAACAAGATGGACAAGGAAGGCGCGGACCCTGACAGAGTCACGAATGAACTGTCTGCCAAGGATGTCATTCCGGAAGAGTGGGGTGGTGATACGCAATTTGTGAAAGTCTCGGCTCACACCGGCGATGGCATCGATGATTTGCTGGACGCCGTGTTACTGCAGGCTGAACTGTTGGAGTTACAGGCATCCCGGAATGCCCCGGCCAAAGGTGTCATCGTTGAATCGCGACTGGAAAAAGGTCGAGGTGTGGTGGCGACGGCATTGGTGCAGTCGGGTACCTTGCGCAAGGGCGATTTGCTGCTGGCCGGTGAAAGTGTCGGCAAAATCCGTGCGATGGTCGATGAGGCAGGTAAGCCGATTGTCGAAGCAGGGCCATCGATACCGGTAGAAATTCTCGGTCTTGATATGCCACCGGCGGCCGGTGAAGAGTTTCTGGTGGTAGAAGATGAACGCAAGGCCCGCGAATTGGCGGAAATGCGTCAAGATAAAACCCGTCAGGATCGTGTGAACCGCCAACAGGCCGCCAAACTGGAAAATATGTTTGCGACATTTGAGTCACAGGACAAAAAGGGTGTTCTCCCTGTGATGGTGAAGGCCGACGTCCGTGGTTCGCTGGAAGCAATTCTTTCCGCCATGGCGGATATTGGCACTGACGAGGTCGAAGTGAATGTTGTGGCTTCCGGTGTCGGTGGCATCAACGAATCCGATATTAACCTGGCCATTACCACCGGTGCCGTGGTGTTTGGTTTTAACGTTCGTGCCGATACGGCCGCCCGTCAACTGGTGGAGCAGGAACAGGTCGATCTGCGTTACTACAGCATCATTTACAACCTGCTGGATGATGTGAAACAGGCCTTGAGTGGTTTGTTGACACCGGAGCGCAGTGAAGTCATCACCGGTATTGCTGAAGTGCGCGATGTTTTCCGTTCTCCCAAGTTTGGCGCGGTAGCGGGTTGTATGGTGATTGAAGGTACAGTCCATCGCAACAAGCGTATTCGGGTGTTGCGTGACAATATCGTCATTTATGAGGGTGAGCTGGAATCGCTGAGACGTTTCAAGGATGACGTCAACGAAGTACGCAACGGTGTTGAGTGTGGTATCGGGGTGAAAGACTATAACGATATCAAACCCGGCGATCAGATTGAGGTGTACGAGATCAGGGAAGTCGCGCGCCAGCTCTGATTGTGCTGATGCCAAACCGATATGCCTAGAGAATTTACCCGCAATGACCGAGTCGCAGATGCGTTGCAACGCGAGCTGGCACAACTGATTCGCGACGAGGTCAGGGACCCGCGTTTGGGGCTGGTCAATATTACTGCCGTAGAGGTTTCCCGCGATCTCTCCAGTGCCAAGGTGTTCGTTAACCTGGTTGGGGCCGAGTCTGCTGAGGAGAGTCGTGAAGCTGCCGAGGTTCTGAATGGTGCGGCCGGATTTTTGCGGACGCTACTGGCCAAACGCATGTTGCTGCGTATTGTGCCAAAATTGCGTTTTATTTTTGATCTCACTGGCAGGCGTGCCCAGGAGCTGTCTTCGCTCATTGATTACGCGGTCAACCGGGACAAGGCGCGGCATACGGATACAGACTCCTCCGGGGAGGACTGAGCTTGGCGCGTCGTCGCAAGGGCAGGTCGGTCAACGGCATACTGCTGCTCGATAAACCGCTGGGGATATCCTCAAACGGCGCTTTACAGAAGGTGAAACACCTTTTTGAGGCCGCCAAGGCCGGGCACACGGGCAGTCTGGACCCCCTTGCGGCGGGCGTATTGCCGGTATGCCTTGGCGAGGCAACCAAGTTTACCCAGTTTTTGTTGGATGCGGATAAATGCTACTGCGCCACTTTCCGCTTTGGTATGGCGACTGTCAGTGGTGATGCCGATGGAGAGGTTACCCATGACGGCGGTGCCCCTGAGCTAACTGAAGCTCAGGTGCTTGAAGTTCTGGACGGGTTCAGGGGTGATATCGATCAGGTGCCCCCGATGTTTTCGGCATTGAAGCACCAGGGTCAACCGCTCTACAAGCTGGCTCGTGAAGGGTTGGAAATTGAACGAAAAGCCCGGCCGGTCACAATTCACTCGCTGGCATTGGTTGAGTTTCGCTGTGGTGAGTTCCCGGAGGTTGATCTGATCGTCCACTGTAGTAAGGGAACCTACATTCGCACGCTGGCGGAAGACATTGGTGAGCGGCTTGGTTGTGGCGCTTATCTATCAGCTTTGCGCCGCACCGCTGCTGGGCCTTTTAAAGAAGATCAGTCGGTGACGTTGGGTGAGTTGCAATCACTCAGGGAAAAAGGTGGTCTGGATCAGCTCGACCAACTTTTGTTACCGATGGATGCCGGGATGACACATCTGGCGGCACTGCAGTTAGAGGAAGACTTGGCCTTCTATTTTTGCCGGGGACAGGCGGTGATGGTGCCGCAGGTCTATCGTCAAAGTGAAGAAGGCGATATAGTGCGTGTCTTTGAAATGAGCCAGCCCCTGCCGCAGTTGCTTGGGGTTGGCGAAGTCACAGAAGATGGACGGGTAGCCCCGAAACGTCTTGTTGTGAGATAGGGAGTCCTGTCCTGTGTGACAGAATCCCGGATTGGACCCGCCAAGTGGTGCCGGTCGAATTCACTGTTAGGGTTCCTGTAAATATGCGCGGGCGCCCCGAATCTAACCCGCATATTGGAGAAATAACCATGTTAAATGTAACTGAAAAAGAAGCTATTGTTAAAGAGTACGCGCAGTCCGTGGGTGATACCGGTTCGCCGGAAGTGCAGGTAGCCCTGCTCACCGCCAACATCAATAAACTGCAGGGTCATTTCAGTGACCACAACAAGGATCACCATTCAAGACGTGGTTTGATCCGCATGGTAAACCAGCGACGCAAATTGCTGGACTACCTAAAAGCTAAAGACGCGAAGCGCTATATGACGCTGATTGGACAGCTTGGCCTGCGTCGCTAATAGAATTGCTGACGGCTCCCCTGGGAGCCGTTCACGCTTATGGAGAGGTAATATAATTGTGAATCCTGTAATAAAATCATTTAAATATGGCAATCATACCGTCACGCTGGAGACCGGTCGCATTGCTCGTCAGGCGACCGGTGCCGTGATGTGTACCATGGATAAAACGGCAGTACTGTGTACGGTCGTCGCGGCAAAAAACGTGAAAGAAGGTATGGATTTTTTCCCCCTCGGTGTCCACTACCAGGAAAAGGCATACGCTGCTGGCAAGATCCCCGGTGGATTTTTCAAGCGTGAAGGCCGTCCCAGTGAAAAAGAAACACTGACATCCCGCCTGATTGACCGGCCCATCCGTCCGCTGTTTCCCAATGGCTTCAAAAATGAAGTGCAAGTGGTCTGTACGGTAATGTCCTCTGAAAAAAATGTGGATCCCGATATCGCTGCACTGATTGGGACTTCTGCCGCACTGGCGATTTCCGGTGTCCCTTTTAATGGCCCAATTGGTGGCGCCCGAGTGGGTTATCACCGCGAAAAAGGCTATCTGTTAAACCCAACCTATTCGGAACTGGCGGAGTCGGAACTGGATATGGTTGTTGCTGGGACGCGTGATGCTGTCCTGATGGTTGAGTCAGAGGCGAAAGAATTACCGGAAGACATCATGCTCGGCGCGGTACTGTTTGGTCACCAGGAAATGCAGGGGGCTATTCAGGTGATCGAGGAGCTGGCCAAGGAAACCGGTAAGCCGCGCTGGGACTGGCAAGCGCCTCCCGTCAACGAAACCCTGACTGACAGCCTCAAAGCCTTGGTGGGTGAGGGTCTGGATGCGGCATACCGTACCACTGACAAGCAGCAGCGTGTTGTCGAAATTGACGGCCTGCGCAATCAGGCGGTCGCAGCTCTGTCAAATGCTGAGGCGGGTATTGCGGAAGAGGATATTCGTGATGCCTTTAAAAAGCTGGAGAAGAAAATTGTCCGTGGTCGTATCATTCGCGGCGAGCCCCGCATTGATGGCCGCGACAGCAAGACAGTTCGCGCTATCGATGTGGAAGTGGGTGTGCTGGCCAAGGCCCATGGTACGGCGCTGTTTACCCGTGGCGAAACTCAGGCATTGGTGGTAGCCACGCTGGGTTCCATGCGCGATGTTCAGTATATCGATGCGCTGGAAGGCCGCCGCGAAGATCCCTTCATGTTGCATTACAACTTCCCCCCTTATTCCGTGGGTGAGTGTGGCCGTATTGGTTTTACCGGTCGTCGTGAAATTGGTCATGGCCGGTTGGCTCGGCGCGGTATTGCTGCGGTATTGCCGTCTGCTGAAGAGTTTCCCTACACCATGCGGGTTGTCTCTGAAATCACTGAATCCAATGGTTCAAGTTCCATGGCCTCGGTTTGTGGTTCAAGCCTCGCGTTAATGGATGCGGGTGTGCCGCTTAAAGCACCTGTGGCTGGTATCGCGATGGGTCTTGTCAAAGAGGATGATGGTTTTGCTGTGCTGACTGATATTCTGGGCGATGAAGATCACCTGGGCGATATGGACTTTAAAGTGGCCGGCACGGCTCAGGGTGTTACTGCCCTGCAAATGGATATCAAGATCGAAGGGATTACCGAAGAGATTATGGATATCGCACTGGGTCAGGCATTACAGGCGCGACTCCACATTCTTGGTGAAATGAACAAAGTGATCGACAAGAGCCGCAGTGAAGTGGCTGAGTCAGCACCCCGCTACCATATTCTGAAAATCGATCCCGACAAGATTCGCGATGTGATCGGTAAAGGTGGTGCCACAATTCGTGCACTGACGGAAGAGACCGGTGCCAGCATTGACATTGATGATAGCGGAACCATCAGAATCTACAGTGATGATGCCGATGGCTTGAAAAATGCTATTTACCGTATCGAGGAAATCACCGCTGAAGCTGAGATAGGTCGCATTTATGAGGGTACAGTCGCCCGTATTGTAGACTTTGGTGCCTTTGTTACGATCATGCCGGGCACGGATGGCCTGTTACACATCTCGCAAATTGCCAAGGAACGTGTGGAAAAAGTGTCTGATTACCTCAAGGAGGGTCAGCAGGTACGGGTCAAGGTGCTTGATGTGGATGCCCGTGGCCGTATCAAGCTGTCTATGAAAGAGACATCAGAGGACGAAGGCCAGGCAACTGAGGAAACAGCCCCGGCGGAAGAAACCCAGGTTGCCCAGGAGTCTACGGAGCAATAATATACTGGCTGTCACTTCAGAGAAGCGGGGCTGAGACCCCGCTTTTTTTATGGCAGGTTTTCGTTCACGTCCAATCGTGTGAACTATTCAGTAAATCCGGTGATCAGCCAGCGACATGCAGTTACAATGATTTTCCATGAATCAAGATGACCGCGCACTAAAAAACCCATTGATGGATTACCGGCTCTATGTCGGCCGTCTGCTGTTTACCATGGTTGTGGTGCTATTGTTGTCTGGTGGGCTGCTCTGGCGCTATTACCATCTCCAGGTCGAGCGACATGACGCATTCGTAACGCTTTCTGACCGCAACCGGGTATTGGTTGAACCGGTGCCGCCGCCCCGTGGGCTTATTTTCGACCGCAATGGGGTGTTGCTCGCTGATAACCGCCCCAGCTTTAATCTCTCCATAGTTGTGGAACGCGTTGAAAACCTTGCCGTCCTGCTTGATGAGCTGGAAGAACTGGTGGGAATTACCAGTGCTGACAGAGAGCGCTTTCACAAATTGCTCGAGCGTCGCCAGCGACCCTATGAGCCTGTTCCTTTGAGATTGAACTTGAGTGAGCGGGAGCAGGGAGTCCTCGCTGTCAATGAATACCGGTTGGAGGGCGTTGAAGTCACTGTCCAGTTGTTGCGCCATTATCCTTTTGGTGCCGAGCTTTCTCATGTGCTGGGTTATGTGGGGCGTATCAATGACCGCGAAATACAGCAGCTCGATCCGGTTCGTTATAGTGGCACCTTGGTGGTGGGTAAAACCGGACTGGAAAATTTCTACGAAGATGAACTGCTTGGTGAGGTAGGCTACCAGACGGTTGAAACCAATGCCCGGGGACGGGTGATGCGCCAATTGGAGCGAGTCGAGCCCAAGCCGGGTAAGGATTTGTACCTGCATTTGGACAGTCGTTTGCAGCGGGTCGCCTACGAGAGCATGGGAGATCAAAGAGGTGCTGTGGTGGCTATTGATGTGGCCACGGGAGGTGTGCTTGCCATGGCCAGTACTCCCGGGTTTGATCCCAATGAATTTGTGACCGGGATCAGCTTTGAAAATTACAATGCACTGCTCAGCTCCATTGATCGGCCTTTGTTTGATCGGGTTCTTCAGGGGCAGTACCCCCCGGGATCCATTGTCAAGCCAATCTACGGTCTTGCGGCACTGGAAAGTGGCACAATTACACCCGCCTACCGCATCTATGATCCGGGTTTTTACCAATTGAAAAATTATGAGCGGAAGTACCGGGACTGGAAGAAGGGGGGACACGGCAACAACATTGATTTGAGTGATGCCATCATTCAGTCCTGCGATACCTTTTTTTACGATGTGGGCGTCAAAATGACCGTTGATGTGATGTCGCTCTATGGTAACCGGTTTGGTTTCGGCCATAAAACCGGACTGGATATGCCCTCTGAGAGGTCGGGGATCATGCCTTCACGGGCCTGGAAACGGGACGCAAAAGGGCTGGCATGGTATCCCGGGGATACGGTCAATACCTCCATCGGTCAGGGTTTTACACTGGTCACACCAATGCAGATGGCTGTGGCCGCCGCCAGGTTGGCCAGCCGGGGTGAGATAAGGCCCCCGCAATTGGTGCGCAAGAACGGGGAGAATCCACTGCCGGCCGGTATGATCAGAGCGTCAGATAGCAACTGGGATTATATACATGGGGCAATGCAGGAGGTTGTGCACGGTCAGCGTGGTACGGCCAAGGTGATCAACAAGGATCTCGATTATCATATTGCTGGCAAAACCGGTACTGCTCAGGTGGTCGGTATCAAACAGGACGAGGAGTATGATCGGGAGCTGGTCGCTGAGAGAAACCGGGATCATGCGCTGTTCATCGCTTTTGCGCCTGTGGAACATCCGCAGATCGCCGTATCGGTGCTTGTCGAAAATGGTGAACACGGCAGCTCGACGGCTGCACCACTCGCACGCCAGATAATCGACGCTTACATGGCACTGTATCCGCAAAATCCGTCAGAGGGGTTCGATGAGTCAAAGTGATTTTGTTCGACGGATGGGGTCTGGCGGGTCCGCAATATATTGTGGACCCAGTCAATGGCGGCGCCTCCATGTAGATATCCCCCTCTTGTCCCTGCTATTGGTGTTGGCCGCGGCTGGCCTGTTTGTTCTCTACAGTGCCAGCGGACAAAATATTGCTTATGTGCATCGCCAGTTAGTCCATTATGGTATCGGATTGTTGGTAATGCTGACTGTGGCCCAGATTCCACTTCGGTTGCTGGATCGGTGGGCGATATTTCCTTATTTTTTGGGTGTTTTGTTGTTGATAGCTGTATTGTTTTTTGGCGTTGGGGCGAAGGGTGCCCAGCGTTGGCTGGAGATTGGAGGATTTCGATTTCAGCCATCGGAAATTCTCAAAATTGCGGTTCCGTTGATGTTGGCGAGTTATCTGGGCAAGCGTGCAGTGCCGCCGCAATTCAAGCATGTATTTTTCGCCCTGGTATTTATTCTGGTTCCGCTGGTGCTGGTCGGGATGCAACCTGATCTCGGTACAGCCATTCTGATTGGTGCCGCTGGTTTTTTCGCCCTTTTTCTGGCCGGCTTGCCGAGACGTTATCTAATGGTTGCCTTGTTGCTGGCGGCTTGCCTCTTGCCATTAATGTGGTTTCACCTTTTATACGATTATCAGCGGCAACGGATTTTGACGCTGTTTAACCCCGAGGCGGATCGGCTCGGTGCGGGGTGGAATATCATCCAGTCCACAATTGCTATTGGATCGGGTGGCGTTGACGGTAAAGGCTGGACGCTGGGCACCCAGTCCCAGCTTGATTTTCTTCCGGAGGGGCACACCGACTTTATTATTGCGGTGTTGGCAGAAGAGTTTGGACTGTTCGGAGTGATGTTGCTGTTGGCGCTCTATCTGCTGATTATAAGCCGCTGCGCTTTTATCGGCCTGAGGGCACAAAGTATGTTCGGCCGTTTGCTGGCGGGGAGTATTGCATTAACTTTCTTTGTCTATATTTTTGTCAACATGGGTATGGTCTCGGGTATTCTGCCGGTGGTGGGCGTACCATTGCCACTGGTGAGTTACGGCGGCACCTCTATTGTGACCCTGATGCTGGGATTTGGTATGCTGATGGCGGTCAGTACGGAAAGAAAAAGGTCGGTCTAACAGGGTTTATGGGCAACCTGCCCGGAGTGAAAATGTTATGAACATATTGTTCTCGGTTGCACTAGGCATGCTGTTGTCCCTATCGGTTCAGGCCAGCTATTTACATCACCCTGACGCCAGAGCTTTTGCCGAGAGGATGGTGTCTGAACACGGCTTTGAAAGATCCGTTGTGGACTCTTTGCTGAGTGCCGCGGAAAAAAAACAGACCATTATTGATGCCATGGAACGACCGGCCGAAAAAGTCAAACCCTGGAAGGATTACCGCAAAATTTTTATCACTGAAAAGCGTATCACAGAGGGTGTTGATTTTTGGCGAAAGAACAGGGCTGTGCTGAGTGAGGCGTCAAGGCAATACCAGGTTGCACCGGAAGTGATTGTTGCCATTATCGGCGTGGAAACCTTCTACGGCCGGATCAAGGGAAGTTTTCGGGTCATTGATGCGTTGGCAACACTGTCTTTTGACTACCCTCCCCGCAGTTCTTTCTTTACCAAACAGCTGGAGCAATTCCTATTGTTGGCACGAGAGCAGGACCAGGACCCCCTGACGCTCACGGGCTCCTATGCCGGTGCGATGGGTTATGGCCAGTTTATCCCGAGCAGTTACCGCAGTTTTGCTGTGGATTTTGACGGTGATGGTTTTGCCGATATCTGGGAAAACAAGGCGGATGCTATCGGCAGTGTTGCTAATTACTTTGCCGAGCATGGCTGGAAGATGGGTGAAACGGTGGTCGTTCCCGCCTCGATCAAGGGAAGTTTTGATGAGACGCTGTTGAACCAGCCCGGTCTCGACAAAACGGTCGATGAGCTGGCTGAAATGGGTTTTTCCAGTGAGTTGCCGCTGAATAGTGGTGCCAAGGCCATCCCGGTTCGGCTCGATGGTGATAACGGGCTGGAGTACTGGCTCGGCCTGAATAATTTCTATGTAATTACCCGCTATAATCGCAGTCTACTCTATGCCATGGCCGTGCATGAACTGAGCCAACAAATACTGGAGCGGGTCGGTGAAGATACGCTTTAAGAGTCTTTTATTTGTAAACTTGTTGGGCACTATATTGCTGCTTCAGGGCTGTGGTGGTTCTGGTGCCAGCTCCGGTGGCGGTTATGGTTATGGTGATGGGCCGCCACCAAAAGATATTGATGTCGACAATCTACCGGATGCTATACCCCGGCATGAACCAATTACTCTGGCCGGCAACAAAAGTCCCTACACCGTACTGGGTAAAACCTACCAGGTGATGCCTTCCAGCAGGGGGTTTCGCCAGCGCGGTCTGGCCTCATGGTACGGCAACAAGTTTCATGGTCGTCATACATCGAATGGTGAGGTTTACAGCATGTATGAAATGACGGCTGCCCATAAAACCCTGCCGATTCCCTGCTACGTCAAAGTGACCAACCTGGAGAATGGACGCAGTGTGGTTGTGCGGGTCAATGATCGGGGACCTTTCCATGGGGATAGAATCATTGACCTGTCCTATGCGGCAGCCAAAAAACTGGGCTATTCAGATCAGGGTACGGCTAAGGTGGAGGTCTCCGTGATTGATCCTGCGGACTATCAAAACAACACAGTAGCCTCTCCACAACTGGCTCCTGGACCAGCCATGTTGCCGGTAGCCAAAGCTGTAGCTGTTGAACAGGACAGCAATACCTACCTTCAGGTGGGAGCCTTCAGTAATCAGCTCGCGGCCACTCACTTGTCGCAACGGTTGGCGGGTGTTGTCACCGAGTATCCGGTTGTCGTGCGCCAGGAGTCATCACCGCAACCGTTGTTCAAAGTGTTGGTGGGTCCGGTAACAGATCAGTTGAAATTAGTTGATCTGAAGGCTGCATTGGGACAGATAGATAATATCCGTCCTTTTATTGTTTATGACTGATTCTGTCACAGCGACACAAACCACTGCATGATAGACTTTCGTCTTGTTCTTCGTGAAATCCACCCATCAAAAATGTTGAAAACCGGTTCCACTATGCTGAAAAAAAGTTTTTTTGTCGGATTGTTGTTTCTTGTTATGGGCAGTATTGCCCAGGCCAAAGTACTGATTCCTGCTCCCCCCGATCTCGCGGCATCTGCCTGGATTTTGCTGGATGCCAATACCGGGAAGGTACTTGTTGAGCATAATGCCGATGAGCAGGTGCCGCCTGCGAGCCTGACCAAGATGATGACCAGTTATATCGTCTCCGCAGATATTCACAATGGCAAGGTTAAAGAAACGGACATGGTGCCCATCAGCGTCGCTGCCTGGCAGATGGGCGGTTCGAAAATGTTTGTCAAGGAGGGCACTCAGGTGCCACTGATCGATTTGCTGCGGGGTGTCATTATTCAGTCAGGAAACGATGCCTCGGTGGCACTGGCGGAGTATCTGGCGGGCAGTGAAAGCGCTTTTGCTGATGTAATGAACCAGCAGGCAGAGTTACTTGGCATGAAAAATTCCCATTTTCGCAATGCCACTGGTTGGCCCGCCGAAGGCCACCTCACCACCGCCCGGGACATGTCGCTATTGGCGAGGGCATTGGTCCAGGATTATCCGGAACATTACAGTATCTATAGTGAAAAATATTTCGAGTACAACGGTATCAAACAGCCCAACCGCAACCGGTTGCTTTGGCGGGATACGACAGTAGACGGCCTGAAAACAGGCCATACTGAAGCGGCAGGTTACTGCCTGGTGGCTTCTGCGGTCCGGAATGGCATGCGGCTGGTCTCTGTGGTTATGGGCACCAGTAGTGAAGAAATTCGTGCCCGGGAATCACAAAAGCTGTTGGCTTACGGGTTTCGTTATTATGAGACGGGTCAGCTTTATTCCAAGGGCGATGTCGTCCGGGAAAATGTGCCCGTCTGGTACGGTGAGGAAAACAGCATCAACCTGGTTGTGCCGGAAGATGTTTATCTGACGATTCCGCGCGGCTCCAGGGATGACCTGGAAGCCGAGATTCTTGTGGATCAAACTATCAAGGCACCTTTCAGTGAGACTCAGGAGCTGGGACGGCTGAGTGTCAGCTATGAAGGTGAGACGTTACTGGATATGCCTGTTGTGGCTGAACACCCCGTTGACAGGGCAGGTCTGTTTTCGCGGCTATGGGATGCCATTACGCTGTTTTTTGTGGGGCTGTTCTCCTGATGCCCGAGCAGTCAGCCCCGAAAATTGAATTTCCCTGTGATTACCCTATAAAGGTTATGGGCAAGGCTGCTCCCGGTTTGCATAGCCTCGTCATGGAGGTTATGGAGCGTCACGCCCCGGGTTTTGATGAAACGGCTGTTTCCATTCGAGACAGCCGACATGGCAACTTTCAGGCGATTACGGTCATCATCACTGCAACCGGAGAAGCGCAATTGACGGCCATTTTTGAGGACCTCAAGCACAACCCTCTGGTGCAAATGGTGCTGTGAATACGGATCTGCCCGAAGTGATCGACACACCAACGAACCTGCCGCCAGTCCTGCCACTTATCGTCCGCTATCTCGGGCGGCGTGATTATGCCCAGACATTTGATGCCATGAAGCTAATCACTACGGAGCGCAATGATCAGACTCCTGATGAAATCTGGCTTCTGGAACACGAACCGGTATTCACCCAGGGCCAGGCGGGCAAGCAGGAATATATTTTGATGCCCGGGGATATTCCGGTTGTGCAGAGTGACCGTGGGGGACATGTAACCTACCATGGCCCGGGCCAGATCACCGGTTATTTGCTAATAGACCTCCGTCGGCTCGGTATTGGGGTTCGCGATTTGGTCACATTGATTGAGGCCGCCCTGGTGGAAACCCTTGCCCACTGGGGAATTGCCGCTGCGCCCCGGCCGGATGCGCCGGGTGTTTATCTGGCTGACGGCGCTAAAATCGGCTCCCTGGGTTTGCGGGTGCGCCGCGGTTGCAGTTACCACGGTCTCAATTTTAATGTGGATATGGATCTGGCACCCTGGGGGCGCATTAATCCCTGCGGACTCGGCGTTGTTATGACCCAGATGAATGATTTGCTGGCAGAGCCCGTCACCGTTCAGGAGGTGGCTGAGCGACTGGCAGATATTTTGACGGTCAAGCTGGGTTACAATGGTCATCTTGTAGAAGGGCAGCACCCATTATTGATTGGTCGTTAATTGTTTTCCGGTACTGCCCGCCAGGTACATCAAATGTTTGTGAGTAATTCCATATGACTGACGTCAAGGTGATTCCGCCACAGCGCACTCGCCGTATTGCCCAGGGGGAAAAGCTGCGCAGTGCCGATAAGGTGGAGCGGATACCCGTAAAGGTAATCCCGACAGAAACCTACCAGCGCAAACCGGACTGGATGCGAATCAGGGTGTCATCATCGCCGCGTGTCCAGGAAATCAAGGATATTCTGCGCAAGCACACACTGGCGACGGTCTGTGAAGAGGCCGCCTGTCCGAATCTCAGTGAGTGCTTCAGCCACGGCACGGCCACCTTTATGATCATGGGTGAAATCTGTACCCGTCGCTGTCCGTTCTGTGATGTCGGCCACGGCAAGCCCAACCCCCTGGATGCCGCCGAGCCGGTTAATCTGGCCCGCGCCATTCAGGAAATGCAGTTGCGCTATGTAGTGATTACATCGGTGGATCGGGACGATCTCCGCGATGGCGGCGCGCAACATTTTGCGGACTGTATCCGTGAATCCCGGTTGCTCAGCCCCGATCTCAAAGTGGAAGTGCTGGTGCCGGATTTTCGCGGTCGCATGGAGCCGGCCCTGGAGATTCTCTCCGACACCCCCCCCGATGTATTCAATCACAACATGGAAACGATTCCCCGCCTCTATCGTGAAGCGAGACCCGGTGCTAATTATCAGTGGTCGCTCAAACTGCTACAGGAATATAAGCGGCTCAACCCCAGTATCCCCACCAAATCCGGTCTGATGGTGGGGCTCGGTGAAACACGGGAGGAACTGCTGAGTACCTTGGACGATCTCCGTGCCCACGATGTGGATATGCTGACGGTGGGACAGTACTTGCAGCCCTCCAAAAACCATCTGCCGGTAGACCGTTTTGTGCACCCGGATGAGTTTGCCGAGTATGCCGAGTACGCTCGCCTGATTGGTTTCAGCCAGGTAGCCTCCGGTCCGTTGGTGCGCTCTTCCTATCATGCGGATAAACAGGCCAGAGGCGAAGCCGTCAAATAACCTCCGGCCTTAAAAGTGGATATAACCCATGCAACACCCCCAGCTGCTTGATATCCGCAATGCCACGGTATTTCGGGATAATAAAAAAGTTTTCGATCGTTTTTCACTGGCGGTTGAGCAGGGTCAGAGTACGGCGATTATCGGTCCCAACGGTGCCGGCAAAAGTACACTGTTAAAGCTGCTGACCCGGGAACTCTATCCGGTAGTGAAAGAGAATTCCTGGGTCCGGATACTCGGTCAGGATCGGCCGGTGCTTTGGGAATTGAGGGAAAAAATCGGCCTTGTTTCTGCCGATCTGCAACAGGGATTTGTCCCGGAAGTCAGCGGTCTGGGCGTTGTGGTATCCGGACTGCACAACTCCATTGGTCTATTCCACTATCAACAGGTCACGGAGGCGCAACTGGAACAGGGCCGGACTGTGCTACAGGAGCTGGGAGTAGCCGAACTGGTCAATCGCCCCTACCGGCAGATGTCGACCGGGCAGCAGCGTCGTTGCCTGTTGGGCCGGGCCCTGATTCATCGTCCGGATCATCTGATTCTCGACGAACCCACCAGCGGCCTCGACCTGAATGCAACCTATCATTATCTGGACGTCATCAGGCAGTTGGCCCAACAGGGCAAAACCATTCTGTTGGCCACCCATCACATTCATGAAATTCCGCCGGAAATCAAGAGGGTGGTTTTCATTACCAACGGTGAAATCGTGGCAGACGGAGCCAAGGAACAACTGCTCACTGATGCGCGCCTCTCTGAATTATTTGCCATGCCTTTAAAGGTGAGTTTTTCCCAAGGGTATTATCAGGTCTTGCCAGCCCGTGCGTAGCCCACCATAATTCCGCCTTTTCGAAAATCAGGGGTAATCCAACCATGAAAATAAATGATAATTGCGTGGTGACGTTCCACTATTCCATGACCGATGAAGCCGGCGATTTAGTAGAGACGTCGAGAGAGGGTGAGCCAACAGCTTACCTGCACGGCCACCGCAACATGATCGAGACCCTTGAGGCTGCGATGCTCGGCAAAGAGGCCGGTGAAACATTCACTGTGACGCTACCTCCGGAACTGGCTTATGGTCGGCTGCGCTCTGAGAGTGTTATGCGAGTATCCGCCAAGAATCTGAAGTTTGAGGGAAAGCTTGAACCCGGTATGACTGTACCGTTGATGACCAACGAGGGGCTGCGCCCGATTACCGTGGTTAAAGTCGGCAAATTTAATGTGGACATTGACACCAATCACCCGTTGGCGGGTAAAACCCTGACCTTTGATGTCGAGATTGTTGAGGTCCGCGAAGCAACCCAGGATGAACTTGGTCACGGACATGCCCACGGTGCCGGTGGCCACCATCACTGAGCGGGTATCCCCCTGACACCGGATATAACCAATACTTCCGACGGTCCCGGGCATTACCTCCAGTAATGCCAGGTTTCTGCGGATCAGAGGTTGCTTCGAGCTGCAACAGCCTGTGGCAGCTATTTTGAATTATTCGTCTCGTGATCAAACTCTGATATCAGTAGTATTGCAAGATCAATCCCAGTGAAACAATATCGGCATCCATGCCGGCGTAACCGCTGGCATTGGCGTCACCTGTAACATAGTGAAGGTTGACGGTTGCCTTGTAGCCGTTGATGACGTAATTCAGACCCCATTCGGTAGTGTCGCTGGTGTCGGCATCATCCGGGTCATTTTTCATGTAGCGAACATAGGGCTGAAACTGCCCAAAGCCGATTTTTTGCGGGAATAAATAACCCGTCGTGGCAAAGTAGGAGTCACCTTTGAAAAGGCAGAAACATTCATCCAGTCCATCAGTGGGTGGTGATGCGAGTGTGAAATCCCCGTCCATATTCTTGTAGCCTGCCTCAAAAGTTACTACCCCCCGGTTGTCCAGCACGGTTTCAGAAAAGATATCAAAGGCAAAGCCTGTAAAGTCGCCTGGATCCTGCCTGCTGCCCGTGCTGTCTTTCTGGCTTTGAAAAGTCAGCGCTGCCGTCAGCAGGTCCCCCGCTTTGCCATAGTGTGTGGCTGCGGTGTAGTAGCCCACCAATGGCTCCACATTGAGAAAATTGTAGGCAATTCGGCCTGCATAAAGCAGATGATCGTCGGTATTGCCGTGGTCGTCGGTGCCCTCAAAAATACCCGCCAGGTACTGTACTTTGTCAATGGCACCAAAGACGACGGCACCTTCGCTACGGCCGAGCCGTCCGGCCGGACCATCGTAATCTGACGGGAACAGCGGTTGACGATACTGGTTCCAGCTCATGCCGGTGTAGGGGCCGTTCAGCCCCGGCCGGTCGGTGGGAACCAGTGTGCGGCCAACCCAGAGGTTAAACTTCGGGTCGAGATCAAATTGCAGGATCGCATCAATGATCATGACGGAGTCGCCTTCATACTTCTCTGTGTTGATGCTGAATTTCAAGTGTTCGCTGAGCTGTCCGGCGATGTACAGCCGCATACTGTCCATCGTGAATTCATTGCTGCCGTCAGTGGCACTGTTCCTAGTGGTGTGCTGCATGCGTATACCACCCCCGAGACTGACCCAGAGCGTATCGCTGTGTGCCGCTTTTAGCCCGGCATAGGCGGGCAGCGTGGTAAAGCTGGCCAGCAGAGAGAGCACTGCAAAGGATGCGTAACTTTTGTGTCTTACACGATTTTGGCGTGCGCAACGCCACCAGGCATTTTTGATTGCCATGTCTTCTCCCCATTTTTATTGCTGTTATTCTGATCTTGGGATTATATAGGCCGGGTTGCAGCAAAGGCTAATTTACACCCCAGGCTTTTTTGGCTTGCCGACTGAGCGGCAACTTTGTCGCCGGCACTATGAAGCCGTGCTCTCATCTGAATGTGTTTATACGGTTATTCGAGGAACACCCTGTCATCACCCAGAAATTCTGGTGCCTGCACCGAAAGTGCCTTGAGCGGCACTGATGACGTCGTTTTTACCCCGTGGGCTGTCCCTTCCGGTACCTTGATAAAATCCCCGGGGCCCACTGTAAACTCTTCTTCCCCCAGTCGCATCAAGCCTGTTCCCTCAAGGATATAAATCGTTTCTGTGTGGGCGAGGTGTTTGTGTAAAGGTACAAACTGTTTCACAAACACGATGAAATCCGAAGCATGTCGGTCACTGCTCAGGTTTTCCACGTGGATATTGACCAGATTTTCTGGTGGCTGGATATCGGCAATCGACAGTTTGCCAGCATTTGCCTGCATGAAACCCAGCAGTGTTAGTGTCAGTACAAAGGGAAATTTCATGACGAATACCCTGTTTCCAATGGGCCATTTTTTGCGGTAACTGAATCCGAGCAGGTCGATGATTGCCCGGTTCGCTGTCTGTTACTTGTCCTGCCAGATCCGTCTGATGGGTTCACCGAAGTCATCATAAATAATGGTTTCTTTTGGTCGGTCCCTGGTGGTTCTGTTAGGTGACGGCTTCTTGGGACGACGGGAGTCCAACGCGGCCAGCACTTCAGGCACGGGGGTGCGTTCGGCCTTTGGCTGATTGAAGAAAACGGTCGGCAAACTCTCACACGCGTTCTCCCGACCGCTAATACCGCGGGGGATCTGTTGTATTTCGCCGCCCTGTTTGAGGTAGCTGTCTACCTGTTGCTGCAGTTGGCGACGAAGTTGCGATTTGGTGGGTAATTTATTCACGGATCTCGCTTTGTTACAAATAGATGCGCTCATGTTACCAGTGTTGCCAGACCGGTTGACACTGTTCGGGCAGGGCTGGAAAGCGACCCAGCTCCGCCCAGGGTTGTCCCGGTTGATGGAAGTCCGAGCCGCAGGACGCGAGAAGTTGTTTTTGCTGGCAGATAATGGCCAAGTCTCTGGTAGTGTTTGGCATCTGTTTGCCGGACACCACTTCCATACCCTGGCCACCTGCAGCGATAAAATCGTCTACCAATGCGACCAGTTTGGTGCGGGTGAGGTCATACTTAACCGGATGTGCGAGCACTGCTGTTCCGCCTGCATCCCGGATCCATGCCACTATTTGCGGTATATCGGCCCAGCATTGCTTTATATCGCCCGGCTTGCCGGCTCCGAGATATTTTTTGAAGGCTTGCTTGAAGTTGTTAACCGCACCGATATTTACCAGATACTGGGCAAAATGGGGGCGGCCCAAGTTATCGTTGCCGGCGACGGCCGTGGCTCCCGCTAATGCATCGTGAAATCCTGCCTGTTGCAGTTTCTCGGCAATACGTTCGGCCCTGAGTCGGCGGGCATGTTGCTGAAATCGGACACCGGCTTGCAGGGCTTCACTATGGATGTCGACATTGAGGCCCAGAATATGTACACCGGTCTTGCGCCATTGGGTGGAAAATTCCAAAGCTGGAATTACCTGGAGAGGCTGAGCTTTGCATAGCTCCAGTTGTTGCCAGGCGGTGATACTGTCGTGATCGGTAATCGCCAGAACATCGACGCCGGCCTCCGCTGCCAGGTTCACCAGTTCGGTGGGCGAGAGGGTGCCATCGGAGCAGGTGGTGTGGCTGTGCAGGTCAAAAATCATTGTGCGATTATAGCCCGAGACGGTTTGCGGCTATACTGTGCGGATGAAATATATTATCCCGATCAGTGAGCGACAGCGTCTTCAGGTTGTGGCGAGGACGGCTGGTTTCATCCAGCACGGCAGCAAACTGTTTGGCCGGAAATTTGCTGAGATACCAGTGGTTTTCGATCTTAGTGGTGGCACGGCGGGGATGTATCGGGTCAGGGATACCCAGCGGGTTATTCGGTACAACCCGTGGATTTTTGCCAAGTATTTTGATGACAGTATGGCGGTGACTGTGCCCCACGAGGTGGCCCACTATCTGGTGGACTGCCTGCACGGTCTCGGCAAGGTGCGGCCCCATGGCGTTCAGTGGCGCGGGATCATGAACGCGTTCGGCGTCGAACCCCTTGCCACCGGGAGCTTTGATCTGGCCGGTATCCCGATGCGCCGCCAGCGGCGCTTTACCTATCACTGTGAGTGTTCCACCCACCATCTGGCCACCCGTCGACACAACAGCGTCCAGCGAGGTGAGGCGCGCTATCGCTGCCGTGACTGCGGTGAGACACTGACTGCCGCTTCATGACCCGGGACTGGGTTGTCTACATGATAGAAGCTAGCGATGGCTCGCTCTATACCGGTATTACCACCGATATCACCCGACGTTTTCGTGCGCACCTGGCGGGCAAGAGTGGGGCACGTTATTTTCATCGGGGGCGGCAGCCGGTCAGGGTGGTCTATACGGAGGGCGCCGGTAATCGCAGTGCTGCATCGAAGCGGGAAGCGGCCATCAAAAAACTGTCCCGTTCACAGAAATTACGACTGATCTCTGATCTGCAGATGAGCTCGCGCTGAGATTACTATCCACTGCTGCCCGGTCGTCTTACTCGTAGGTGCACAGGTAAGCAGTATCCACGGCTACCTGCAACTGGAAAGCCTTGTTTGGTGATACCTCGAAGCTCTCTCCGGGTTTAAAGGTCTGCCAGTCATCCTGACCCGGCAGTTTTACTGTCAGTGCGCCGCTGACTACCGTCAGGGTTTCCTTTTTATTAGGACAGAATTCGTGCTCACCGGGGGCCATGACACCCACCGTGGCAGGCAGGGTTTCGGTCTGGAAGCCAATGGAGACTACCTTACCACCAAAATATTCATTAACTTTAAACATGGGCTTGCACTCAACAGGTTGGCTGGATAACTGCGTTGTTCGCAACGGGCGGCTTTAGTGGCCGCTATAGTACCTGCAGTCGACGACCGATAGAATGCGTGCTTTATGGATTTTTACAGGCACAACTTTGAACCAGTGGGATGTGATTATTATTGGTGCCGGTGCTGCTGGGCTGATGGCAGCTGTGGTTGCGGGTCAGCGTGGGCGCAGTGTCCTATTGCTGGAGCGGGCCAACAAGGCGGGCAAGAAAATCCTGATGTCGGGTGGCGGCCGTTGTAATTTCACGAATCTGTATGTGGAGCCGGAGCACTTTCTCTCTGCTAACCCACATTTCTGCAAATCGGCGTTGAGTTGTTATAGCCAGTGGGATTTTATCGAGCTGGTGAACAGGCACGGGATTCCCTATCACGAGAAATCCCTCGGCCAGTTGTTTTGTGATAACAGCTCCCGGGATATTCTCGACATGTTGCTGGCGGAAGCCGAACAGGTCGGGGTGGTGTTGAAAACCGGCAGCGATATTCGCGAGGTGACGTCTGACGAGAAGTTTCGAATTGCAACAACTCAGGGGGAATTGCAGTCTGACTCACTGGTAGTGGCCTGTGGCGGCCTGTCGGTGCCCACCCTGGGGGGGTCCGACTTCGGCTACCGGCTGGCGAGGCAATTCGGCCATAGTGTCGTCCCGTTGCGGCCAGCACTGGTGCCCTTCACCTTTACCGACGGCTTTAAACTGCTGTCGGAGAAACTCTCCGGTTTGTCAGTGCCCGTCCGTGTGTCGACGGGTGGAAAGTCGTTTCTGGAAAATATGCTCTTTACCCATCGAGGCCTCAGCGGTCCGGCGGTGCTGCAGATTTCCAGTTACTGGCGGGAGGAACAAATGGTGAAGGTCGACCTATTGCCAAATATCGATGCCCGGCAGTGGCTGCTCGAATTGAAAACAGAACAGCCGAAAGCGCTGTTGCGCACGCTGTTGTCCCAGCTGCTGCCACGCAAGCTGGTGCGGGAGCTGGAAGGACTTTGGTGGCGGGAACATGCTGACAGGCCATTGGCAGAGTGGCCAGATCATTTGTTGGTATTGGTTGCTGGAAACCTGCAAGGCTGGTCTTTGAAACCTGCGGGTACGGAGGGCTACCGGACTGCGGAAGTGACCCTGGGGGGCGTGGATACGCGCGAGATTTCTTCTAAAACCATGGAAAGTCAGCGTCAGCCGGGTCTGTTTTTTGTTGGAGAGGTACTTGATGTGACCGGTCATCTGGGTGGGTTCAATTTCCAATGGGCCTGGGCATCGGGTGCCGCTGCTGGTCGAGTTGTTTGATGTGTTAAAGGTATTTGAGTGATGATAGAGCGTGAAGAGCTGATGCAGGAGACGGCAAAAATCCCTTGGCAGGAGTTGCAGCGTTTTTTTGCCAACGGTTCCACCATCTATGTGTCACCGGAGCTGGATCTGATTGAGGTTGCTTGGGCGATTTGCCAGGATAATAAAACCTGTGTTCAGGACTGGCTGGCGGTCGGCCAGGTGGGGCAGGTGACCGATCAGCAGGCAATGAAGTGGCTCGAAAGTGATGCCCGGGTCTGGTCGGTGGTGGTAAAGCCCTGGGTGCTGGTGCAGCCGGTTTCGGCGGATTGACCTGTCTGACTAGCTGCTCAATCGGGCGCGTTGCCAGTATTCAGGGGTAATAGTCAGAGTCTGTTCGCTGTCGCCAATCCAGATGAGTCCATCCTGGATAGTTGCCTGGAGGGTCATGTTGCGGTTCGCCAGCCCGGCCAATGCCGCGGTATTGGCCGGTGAAAGGTAACTGATTGTCAGATTGTCAAAGCGCGCCAGGTCACCCTGGATACCTTCCCACCACACGGGAGCTGTCCTGGCACCATAGGCATAAATGATGACCTGTTCTGCCCGGTTTGAACCTTTGCGAATTCGTTTTGCGTCGGGTACCCCGACTTCGATCCACAGACCGATTTCACCATGCAGATTTTTCTGCCAGAGATCGGGTTCTGCCTCCGTGGACAAGCCTTTGGTGAACTGCAGGTGGTCGCTGGCATTCAATGCAAATGCCAGCAGCCGGATCATCATTCGTTCGTCCGTTTCTGACGGATGTCTGGCGAGGGTGAGCGAGTGTGTTTGATAATAGTTGCGGTCCAGATCCGATACCTGTAACTCAACTTTGAAAACGGTTGCTTTCAGTGCCATTGGACGGTGCCCAATAAGAGGTCAGACGGTGGGCTGTCGTCCAGCCCGACACCCTTCAGTTCAGAATCTTGCAGTTCAGCACTTTGTAGTTTGGCACCCCGTGGGCTCAAGTAATAATACCCGAGCTGCCCAGCCCCCCTCCCATACCTCCACCGAGGTTGCCGGTGGGGCCGCCGCCTCCCTGACCGGGCACAACAATTTTGGAGGCCTGGTCGCGACGCATTTCCTCAAGCTCGCGAGCGGTGCGCTCAACGGCTACCTCGGCTTCCGCACCGAATTTTTCGGCGGCTTCGCCGATACTGTTGGCATGCAACTCGAAATTGATTGGCAGGGCACCCATGGGTGTCATTACCTGGGTAGAACCCATATAGAGTACTTCGCGGCTTGCATCGGCGTCACCGTTTCGGGTGACCGGACTGAGCCGACGTATGCTGCCGATTTTCTGGTCAGTGAAAATTTCCTCAAGATAGAGTTCATCGGGGTTCATGTCTGCGTCGAATTCTTTTTGCTTGTTCATAGTGATTAATTTGGGTAGTGAAAAGAAGATAGACACCCTAACAGATATTGTCCGGAGCGTCAGGTATCAGGCCCCTGTATGAGGAGTCTCAGGGTGCCGTAATTTGTGATTTCAGGGTCTCCACCAGAGCCATGGCGGCAGAGGACAGCGGGTAACGACGCCTTGTCAGAATGCCGATTTGGCGGGTGACGACGGGGCTGGTGAGTGGACGACACTCCGCGCCGAGTGCACGCATCTGTTGTATGGCCAGAGATGGCACGACACTGATGCCCAGATTATTGGCGACCATGGAGCCAATGGAGGCGAGCTGGTGTGCTTCAAATTCCACCGTCAGGGTTATGCCGCAGCTGGCGGTAATCTCATCAATCATCTGACGCATGGCCGAGGGGCGTTGCAGTGCCACAAAAGGAAACTCCTGGAGTTGTGTCCAGGTGATTTCGTCATTCGCCAGCAGGGCATGTTGTTCCGGCATCACCACGTAAAAACTGTCTTCAAAGAGCGGCTCAAAGTGGAGATCTTCGGATTCTTCCATATCAAAAGTAACACCGACCTCCACGCGGCCTGTGCGCACCATATCCACCACCTCTTCTGCCACTACATCCTGTACCGTGATATTGATATCCGGGAACTTGCTGCGGTAGTAGTGAAGAGCTTTTGGCAGCTTGCTAATCGAAAAAGAGGCCATGCTGGCGATGCTCAGTTTGCCCCGTCGCATGGCGAACAGGTTGTGCAGGTCGGTCAGCGCATTGTCCCAGTCGGCCAGCAGGCGCTGTGCCACCGGCAGAAAGGCCTCGCCCTCCGGAGTCAGCGAAAGGGTACGAGTGGTGCGAGCCAGCAGTTTTCCGCCCACCACTTCTTCCAGATTTTTCAGGGAGATACTGAGTGCAGGCTGAGAGAGATGCAATCGTTCGCCGGCTTCAGCGAAGTTGCGAGTCTGGGCAACGGTGACAAACGCCTTGAGCTGTTTTATGGTGATATCCATGGCACTCTTATATAAATTCCTTTAATCAGTTGATTAAAATTTTACGCTTGATAAATATATTTCGCTATAGGATGCTAGGAGCCGTTTTGCGCACCTCAAATTGAGGTCGCCACGGTAAATAATAATCATTGAGGAGTTTTGTTCATGGCGGGTTTCGATAAGGTGGTAAACACCTACGAAGAAGCGATGGCGGGTCTGGAGGATGGCATGACCGTGATTGCAGGCGGTTTTGGCATTTGTGGTATCCCCGAAAACCTGATCAATCAAATCAAGAAAATGGGTACCAAAGAGCTCACCATTATTTCCAACAACTGTGGCATCGACGGTTTTGGTCTGGGTGTTCTGCTGGAAGATCGTCAGATCAAGAAAATGGTGTCGTCCTATGTAGGGGAAAACAAGCTGTTCGAAGAGCAGTTGCTCTCCGGTCAGCTGGAAGTGGAGCTGACCCCCCAGGGAACCCTGGCGGAAAAAATGCGTGCTGCCGGTGCGGGTATCCCGGCCTTTTACACTGCTACCGGCTACGGCACGGATATTGGCGAAGGTAAGGATGTACGCGAGTTCAATGGTCGCAAGTACATTCTTGAAGAGTCCATCCAGGGTGACTTCTCGATTGTCAAAGCGTGGAAAGCGGACCGTTATGGCAACGCGATCTATCGCAACACCGCCATGAACTTCAATCCCATGGCGGCCACCGCGGGCAAGATCTGCGTGATGGAAGTGGAAGAGATTGTCGAACCGGGCGAACTGGATCCGATGTACATACATACCCCGGGTATCTATGTGGATCGTTTGATTCAGGGCACGTTCGAGAAACGTATCGAAAAGCGCACCGTTCGCGAAGGCTAAAAAGGAGAGACAATCATGGCACTTTCTCGTGATCAAATGGCTATCCGTGTTGCCCGCGAGCTGCAGGACGGATACTACGTAAACCTCGGCATAGGTATTCCCACCCTAGTGGCCAACCACGTGCCGGAAGGTATGGACGTAATGTTGCAGTCCGAAAACGGCCTACTCGGCATGGGTCCATTCCCCACCGAAGACCAGGTCGACCCGGATCTGATCAACGCTGGTAAACAACTGGTGACCACAGCCAAGGGCGCCTCTATTTTCTCATCGGCAGAGTCCTTCGCCATGATCCGTGGCGGCCATGTGGATCTGACCGTGCTGGGTGCCTTTGAGGTGGATGTCAATGGCAGCATTGCCTCCTGGATGATCCCCGGCAAGTTGATCAAAGGCATGGGTGGCGCGATGGATCTGGTGGCCGGCGCCGACAACATCGTGGTGATGATGACCCACGCCGATAAATACGGTAATTCGAAGTTGCTGCCCCAGTGTACCTTGCCCCTAACCGGTGCCGGTTGTATAACCCAGGTATTGACCGACCTGGCCTACGTGGAAATTCGCGATGGCAAGTTCCACCTGGTGGAGCGCGCCCCGGGTGTTTCCGTGGAGGAAATCGTGGAGAAGACTGCCGGCGAAATGGTGGTTCCCGACCACGTGCCGGAAATACAGTTCTGATTATCCCGGTATGATCGAAAAAGGCTCCCGTCCGGGAGCCTTTTTTATGCCCGGATACTTGTCAGGTCTGTCATTTCCTTTTAAGGCCAGGGACAACTCTTCAGGAGTATACTGTCTAATCAATCGAGTACATCAATAAGGAGTGCAAGGTAATGAAAAATCTCTTGTGTACAACGGTACTGATACTGGTTGCCAGTGGCCTCAATGCATTGGAAATGGATAGCAGCCGTTCGACACTGAATATCACCAGTGTAAAAAATGACCGTCTTGCCGAGTTGTTTACATTTAAAAAAGTGAGTGGAACTATCGATGATGCCAGCGGAAAGGCGAGTATTGAGGTCGCATTGGACAGTATTGACAGCGGCATAGAGGTGCGCGATGAGCGCATGCGAAAATATCTGTTCAATACGGAAGAGTTCAGTACGGCCAGCTTTACAGCAGATGTCGATCTCAAGGCGTTGAACTCCCTGAAATCTGGTGAGCAGCGTGAGGTTGAACTGAAGGGTGAGCTGGTGCTGAATGGATACACGGTGCCCCTAAGCTTCCAGACACAGGTAATGCGACTGAATAGCGGAGCGCTGAGTGTTGCCACGGTGTCGCCGGGATTTATAGATGTGACTCGCCACAAAATGGCGCCGGGGATTGAAAAGCTACGTAGTCTGGCGGGTCTGGATAATATCTCTCTGGCCGTACCGGTGACTTTTTCAGTGGTGTTTAAATAGTGGCTGAATGGCCAGGCAATAAAAAAGCCCGCAACTGCGGGTTTTTTTATGTGCACACTTTCCAGACGACATTTTTGTATTGGTCGGGAATAACTTAGACTGCGTGTTCCCATAGTTGGCAGAAATGCCCAATCCCGTTGCCAGTCCGCTTTCTACCCCGTCGGCCTGGCATCCATCCATCGTTTGCGAGGTGACTGTATGTTGAAAGGAAAAACCGCGCTGGTGACCGGTTCCACCACTGGCATCGGCTATGCCATGGCCGACCGACTGGCCAACGCCGGCGCCAATATCGTGCTGCACGGTCTGATGGACCCCGCCCAGGGCCAATCCTTGGCGGAAGAATTCGAATCCCGCTACGGCATCCAGTGCCTGTTCAGCGATGCGGACATTTCCAGCGCGGAGGGTAACGAGGCGCTGGTGGCAGCCACCCTGGAGAAGTTTGGTCAGGTGGATATTCTCGTCAACAACGCCGGGATTCAGCACACCGCCTCGGTGGAAGAGTTCCCGGTGGCCAAATGGGACGCTATTATCGCCATTAACCTGAGTTCCGCGTTTCACACCACCCGACTGCTGGTGCCTGGCATGCAGGAGCGCGGTTGGGGGCGCATTATCAATATCGCCTCGGTCCACGGTCTGGTGGCTTCCCTGCAAAAGGCCGCCTATGTGGCCGCCAAGCACGGTATTGTCGGCCTCACCAAGGTGGTGGCGCTGGAGAATGCAGACAAGGGTGTCACCGCGAATGCCATTTGCCCGGGTTGGGTGGATACCGAACTGGTGGCGGCGCAGTTCCAGGCCACGGCAGATCGCGACGGCGTGAGCTTTGAGGAGGGCAAGCGCCGCACCATTGTCGCCAAGCAACCGGTGCCCAAGGCGACTCAGCCTTCAGCCTTGGGGGACTTGGCGGTTTTCCTCTGCTCAGATGCCGCGGCCACCATTACCGGTGCCAGCCTGCCGGTGGACGGGGGCTGGACCGCTCAATAAGGGGCGGTTGCTGTTTTCGGAGGCGGGTTGTTTGTTGGGCAGCGGCCCCGGATATGCTGTAAAATCCGCGCCTTTCTTCTGCCCGGCCATCTCTTCTTGAGTTGGTTGGGCCAATCAGCGGGTCAGGTATTGTGTCAGGCAAAGTTGGATTTATTTCGTTAGGTTGTCCCAAGGCGCTGGTGGATTCCGAGCGTATCCTCACCCAGCTGCGACTGGAGGGCTACCAGGTCTCTGCCAGTTACCAGAATGCCGATGTGGTGGTAGTCAATACCTGTGGGTTTCTCGATAGCGCCAAGCAGGAGTCGCTGGATGCTATCGGCGAGGCTATGGCGGAAAATGGCAGGGTTATCGTCACCGGTTGCATGGGCGGCGACGAGCAGGCCATCCGCAAAGTGCATCCGGACGTGCTGGCCGTATCGGGTCCCCATCAATACGAAGCGGTGGTGGGGGCTGTCCACCAGCATGTGCCACCCCCTGCGGATCACAATCCCTATGTGGATCTGGTGCCGAAGCAGGGTATTAAACTGACGCCGCGCCACTATTCCTACCTGAAAATCTCCGAAGGCTGTAATCATCGTTGCAGTTTCTGCATTATTCCCTCGCTGCGGGGGGACCTGGTGAGCCGTCCGGTTGGCGAGGTGATGGATGAAGCAGAACGGTTGGTGAATGCCGGCACCAAAGAGTTACTGGTGATTTCGCAGGATACCAGTGCCTACGGGGTGGACATAAAATTTCGCACCGGGTTCTGGCAGGGCAAGCCGATCAAAACCCATATGCAACAGCTCTGTGAGGCATTGGGTGAACTGGGCGTCTGGGTTCGTCTGCATTATGTGTACCCCTACCCCCATGTGGATAACCTGATTCCGCTGATGTCCGAGGGACGGATTCTGCCCTATCTGGACATTCCTTTTCAGCACGCCCACCCCGATGTACTGAAGGCGATGAAGCGGCCGGCCAACGAGGAGAAGGTGCTGGAGCGTATCCACCGCTGGCGGGATCAGTGTCCGGATCTGTCTCTGCGAAGTACCTTTATCGTGGGTTTTCCCGGTGAAACCGAGCAGCAGTTTGCCTACCTGCTGGATTGGTTGAAAGAAGCCCAACTGGATCGGGTCGGCTGCTTCAAATACGAAGCGGTGGACGGGGCGCCCGCCAATGCCTTGCCCGGTGCTGTACCGGAAGCGATCAAACAGCATCGCTGGGAGCGTTTTATGGAGGCGCAGCAGGCAATCAGTACGGCGCGGCTGCAGAACAAGGTTGGCAGGACGTTGCCCGTTTTGATTGATGAGGTCGATGAGGAAGGTGCTATTGGCCGCTCCACCGCGGATGCTCCGGAAATTGACGGCAACGTGTTTCTCAATGGCGAGCAGACCTTGCAGCCCGGCGATCTGGTCAATGTCACCATTGAACAGTCGGATGAGTACGATCTCTGGGGTGAACTGGCCGATTGAGCGGTCCGGCCGCCGTCAGGCTCGATCAGGAGAATGGTAGTAAAAGAATAAAAAAGGCCAGCCTGTTCCGGCTGGCCTTTTTTGATGTAACACGTGGCTAGTGCACGACGGTCATACTCAGTGTTGGTGGCCCTCAGGCCCATGCACATGGCCGTGGGCTAGTTCTTCTTCGGTGGCTTCCCGGACGGTCTGGATATTCACATCAAAGGTCAGATCCTTGCCTGCCAACGGGTGGTTACCGTCAACCGTCACGGTTTCATCGGTGAAATCCCTGACCACGACCGAGACCTTGCCCGATTCAGTTTGTGCCTCGAAACGCATCCCGGTCTGCATGTCTTCGACTCCCTGGAATGCCTTGCGGGGAACTTCCTGTACCAGGTGATCCTGGTATTCGCCATAAGCGTCGGCAGCGGGAACGGTGACTTTCATGGTATCGCCTTCGGTTTTACCTTCCATCGCCTTCTCGAGACCGGGAATGATATTTTTATGGCCGTGCACGTAAGCCAGGGGTGCTGTATCGGTGGACGAATCAAGCTGAACGCCGTTCTCGTCAGTGAGGATGTAGTGAAAAAGCACGACGGCGTTCTCTGAAATATTCATGAGGATTCCTTTTGATGGGAATGAATTTTTGGATGAGGGACACATTATGGGTGAACAGGTTTGCTTTGCCAAGAAACGGCAGTGTGATGACAGTTTCGACTTTTTTCGACCGGATGACAGGTATCTGGTCATGAGACTAGCTGTCGACCTGTCCGGCAACCCTGTTTTTTGATAAGAGCCGTTTTACGGCAGCCTTTGTCTGTTGGGGCGCAGGGGGGAAGTAACCGCTCTCAGGGCCGACTCATTGAGGCGGCTTTTGTGACGAAATACTATCTGTAGTGTTAGATCTGGAAACAGCCACTAGATATTGTATACTCACCGACAGACAAGGATTATCGCTGGTCACCTGGATGGTATGCCCCAACTGCCATTCTGCCAGCAAAATCAGGGGAATTTCTTCGTAGTGCCCCGCACGAAAAGACGGTTAAAAAGCCGCTCACAGCCACATTTGTAACAAGGAAACAGCATTCTCATGTCAATAGAAGCGCTTAAAACTGCAGATGAGCCCCACGCCATCGAAATCAGACTCCAGACTGCCTCCCAGGATATTTGGGATAAGAAATATCGCCTCAAGGACAAGAGTGGCAATCCGGTAGATGCGACGATTGATGCCACCTACAGTCGAGTCGCCAAAGCGCTGTCCGAGGTGGAGGAGTCGGGTAAGCAGGAGCACTGGTACGAACGCTTTCTGTGGGCGTTGCGCAATGGTGCGATACCCGCTGGCCGGATTATTTCCAATGCGGGCGCGCTGGCCCATAAACCTGCAACTTCCACAATTAACTGTACGGTCTCCGGTACCGTGCAGGATTCCATGCAGGGCATTCTGGAGAAAAATCTGGAGGCGGGTCTGACACTGAAAGCCGGTTGTGGTATCGGTTATGAATTCTCCACATTGCGTCCCAGGGGAGCCTATGTGTCAGGTGCGGGTGCCTACACCTCCGGGCCACTGTCCTTTATGGATATCTTTGACAAAATGTGTTTCACCGTGTCCTCTGCCGGTGGTCGTCGCGGTGCACAAATGGCCACCTTCGATGTAAGCCACCCGGATGTGGTGGATTTCATTCGTGCCAAGCGGGAGGATGGCCGTTTGCGGCAGTTCAACCTGTCATTGCTGATCACCGAAGAATTTATGGAGGCGGTCAAAAGTGATGGCGACTGGTCCCTGAGCTTCCCGGTGTCCCATAAAGAGGTTGAGCAGGGCACGGTCGATCTCGCCGATGATACTTTGCTGTGGAAGGAGTTTCCCACCACAGAAGGTTACATCGTCAATGAGGAAGGGTTGGTGGCCTGTCGCATTTATCGCACGGTCAAGGCCCGGCATATGTGGAACGTGATTATGAGTTCCACATACGATTATGCGGAGCCCGGCTTTATCCTTATCGACAAGGTGAATCGACAGAACAATAACTGGTACTGTGAAAATATCCGGGCGACCAATCCCTGTGGCGAGCAGCCTCTGCCCCCCTATGGCAGCTGCCTGCTGGGGTCGATCAACCTGACCCGGTTTGTCCTGGATCCGTTCACTGACAAAGCCCGCTTCGACTGGGAGAATTACCGTGAAGTGGTCTCCGTATTTACCCGGATGCTCGATAATGTGGTGGAAATCAATGGGCTGCCATTGGAAGGGCAGCGCAATGAAATTGTTCGCAAGCGTCGCCACGGCATGGGCTTCCTCGGTCTCGGTTCCACCATGACCATGCTGCGGGTGCCCTATGGCAGTGAAGCTTCTCTGGCGCTGACTGAGCAGGTCTCCCGCGAGATGGCAATGGCGGGCTGGCGTACCGGTCTCGAGCTGGCCAAGGAAAAAGGTCCGGCTCCGATTATGGATGAAGAGTTTGAGGTGACCGCTGAGATGCTGCGCCTGCGCCCCGATATGGTGCAGGATGGCATTGTCATCGGCGATAAGCTCAAGGGTAAGGTATTGCAGGCCCGTTACAGTCGCTATATGCAGAAAGTGGCGGAGGTTGACCCCGGCCTGGTGGAAGAAATTGCCACAGTCGGTTGCCGTTTTACTCACCACTCATCCATTGCGCCCACCGGGACTATTTCACTGTCATTGGCCAATAATGCCAGCAACGGTATCGAGCCCAGCTTTGCTCACCACTACTCCCGCAATGTGATTCGCGAGGGTAAAAAATCCAAGGAAAAAGTGGATGTCTTTTCCTACGAGTTACTGGCCTACCGGGAATTGATCAACGCCAACGCCCTGCCTTTCAGCGACAAGGAGGGAGAGAAACTGCCCGATTATTTTATCTCCAGCGAAGATGTCAAACCCCGTCAGCATGTGGATGTGCAGGCGGCCGCCCAGAAGTGGGTGGACTCCTCCATTTCCAAAACCATCAACGTGCCCACGGATTGTGACTTTGAGGATTTCAAGGATATCTATCTGTACGCCTACGAAAACGGCCTCAAAGGCTGTACCACGTTCCGCTTTAATCCCGAAGCTTTCCAGGGCGTGCTGGTAAAAGAGAAAGATCTGGAAAACACCACTTACCGCTTTACGCTGGAGGATGGTTCCACGGTGGAGTTGAAGGGCAATGAGGAAGTGGAGTACGACGGTGAAACCCACAGTGCCGCCAACCTCTTCGATGCCTTGAAAGAAGGCTATTACGGCAAATTCTGATCGGAAGCATAGACATGAGTGTAAAAATTGATAAAAAAATCGTTGACTACAAGGTGGTGACACCTTCCAACGATGAGGTCATTCCCGAAGCAAAGACTGCGGCTGCAGAACTGGAGCGGGCTATCGTGCAGATGCACGAAAACCTCAGCCGGCCCGAAGAGCTGCACGGTAGTACCTACAAGGTAAAGACACCGCTGTCCGATCATGCGCTCTATATCACCATCAATGACATCATCTTGAATCAGGGCACCGATCATGAGCAGCGCCGTCCCTTCGAGATTTTCATCAACTCAAAAAATATGGATCAGTTCCAGTGGGTGGTGGCGCTGACCCGGGTCATTTCTGCAGTATTTCGCAAGGGGGGGGACTGCACTTTCCTGGCCGAGGAGTTGAAAGCCGTATTTGATCCGCAGGGCGGTTACTTCAAACGCGGTGGAAAATTCATGCCATCACTGGTGGCTGAGATAGGCGAAGCGATTGAGTCCCATCTGACCAAAATCGGCATGATGCAGGCGCCCAATCTGGGAGAGCATCAGATGGCGATTCTGGCAGAGAAGCGTGCCGAATACGACGCGGCCAGTAGTTACACTGCCCCCGAAGGGAAGCAGAGCAATCCCTTTCCAGAAAGTGCCCAGCTCTGTCATAAGTGTATGACCAAAGCGGTCATTCTGATGGACGGCTGTATGACCTGTCTGAACTGCGGTGATTCAAAATGTGGTTAGCCAGTATTATTGATGATTGAAAGTGCCGAAACGGGAACGGCCATTGCCGGGGTTATCCCCGGCTTTTTTTGCCCAGCGCTTTACCGGGGGGCTCTGGACAGGCCGGTGACAGCGGAACAAACCATGCTGACAACCTGTTCAGCGCTCGCGTCCGCACAGTGAATGGTGGCATCTGCGTATTCGCGATAGAGTGTGTCCCGCTCCGTGTAAAGTGCAGCAAAGCTTTGCTCAGGGCGGCGTGCAATGCCCCGCATTTCATAGTCGTGGATGCGCTGGCGCAGTGTCTGCAGGGGTGTTTCAAGATAGACAATGATACCGTTCTGTTGCAGGTGTGACATGCCTGCCTTGCTATAGACGGCGCTGCCCCCGGTGGCGACCACCAGATTGTGCCCATCAATTGTCTGTAACGCTGAGGCCTCGCAGTCTCTCAGGTACAGATAGCCTTTCTCGTCCATCAGTTGTTGCAGTGTTTTGCCCTCACGAATCTGCAGTAAAATATCGGTATCGACAAAGTTTTTGCCCAGTTTCTTGGCCAGAAGCAGACCGACAGTGCTTTTTCCGGCCCCGGGCATCCCGATCAAAACGATATTGTTTTTCATGGTGGTATTCCTTATCTAGGCAGCCTGGTGCGGCCTGGTTTAAAGCGAGGCTTTGACGAAATCCATCAGCCGGGTGATCGCCTCACCGGATTCACTGCTTTGTTCAATCAGACTGATGCCCACTTTGCCCAGTCTGGGCAGTTTTTCTGTGGGCTTCAGAACCCGGAGGTTCTCCGGCACCGTGCTCCTCGCCAATACTGTAACCCCCAGCCCCTCGTTGATAGCAGACTGGATGCCAGTTAAATCGGGAATCGTGTAAACCACACGCCAGTCGCGATGATTTTCCCGAAGTCGCTCAATGCCACGTTTGCGATAAATACAACCTTCTGGTGCCACAATTAACGGCAGTGGTATTTGTAGGTGGGCATCGTGGTCGGTGCCGGTGACCCAGACCAGTTCGTCCTCCTTGACCAGGTTGTGGCCGGCCATCACCGGATCGTCGTGCAGGGCCAGAATCAGGTCGTAGCGGCGACGCTCCGGTTCGGAGAGCAACTGTTTGCTGAGTGCGCAGGTGACCTCCAGCGTGACATTCGGGTAGGCCTGGGTAAAGCGTCCGACAATTTTTGGTAACAGTGTGGTGGCGAACTCACTGGGGATGCCGAAGTGAATCTTGCCACTCACGGAATGCTTGGTGAACTGGGCGACCGCCTCGTCATTCAGTGTCAGTATCTGTCGTGCGTAGCGAAACATCAGCTGGCCGGCCCGGCTTAATTCCAGCTGGTGTCCGCTGCGGACCAGCAGGGTCTGCCCCAGTAACTGCTCCAGCCGCTTAATCTGAAGGCTGACAGCGGGCTGGGAGCGCCCGAGCCAGTCTGCCGCAGCAGTAAAGCCACCCAGTTCTGTAACGGTGACAAAGGTGCGGAGCAGGTCTGTTGGCAGGTTTTTCATCGCGCCTACATTAACAAATGAAATGAAACAATTTTAACTATTAATTTTACCAATTTTTTGCAGGCCGATAACATGGCTTTTTTGAAACGCTCCATTTACCGGTGGAATCTATGACGACTGAACAAAGCCCAGACTTGAAAGCGACACCGCTTAAAACCCTGCACCAGGAATTGGGTGCGCGGATGGTACCCTTTGCCGGTTATGACATGCCGGTTCAGTACCCGGCGGGCATTATGGCTGAACATCTCCATACCCGCGCCCAGGCCGGCCTTTTTGATGTCTCCCATATGGGGCAGGTGGTGATCAGCGGCGCCGGCGTGGCCGCTGCACTGGAAAAGCTGGTGCCTGTAGACCTGGAGCAACTGGCTATCAACCGGCAAACCTATGCGCTATTTACCAATGCGCAGGGCGGTATCCTCGATGACCTGATGATCGCCCGTTGGGCGGAGGATTGTTTCTTTCTGGTGGTGAATGCCGCCTGTAAGGAACAGGATCTCGCCTATCTGGAAGGCGCCCTGTCCGGTTTTGAGATTGAATATCTGGAAGACCGTGCACTATTGGCCCTGCAGGGACCGGCTGCCGTCGATGTGATGGCAAAGCTGGCTCCGGAAGTGTGTGGCCTGGTGTTTATGAGTGGTTGCCGGGCCACCCTCGCCGGGGCCGATTGCTTTGTTACCCGTTCCGGTTATACCGGCGAGGACGGTTTTGAAATTTCTGTCCCTGCGGACGCTGCGGACGCACTGGCCAGAATGCTGCTGTCGTTTGAAGAGGTCGAGCCAGTCGGGTTGGGTGCCCGCGATTCGCTGCGGCTGGAGGCCGGACTGTGCCTCTATGGTCATGACCTAGATACCACGACCACGCCGGTACAGGCTGGACTGCTATGGAGTATCAGCAAGTCCCGTCGTCCGGATGGTCAAAAGGCGGGCGGGTTCCCCGGTGCCGAGGTGATTTTTAACGAAATACAGCAGGGGGCCTCCCGGCGCCGAGTAGGTTTACAGATCGATGGCCGCGCCCCGGTGCGGGAAGGGGCTGTGCTAGTTGACGAGGCGGGGGAACAGGTCGGCGTGGTCACCAGTGGTGGCTTCGGGCCGACCCTGGAGGCGCCGCTGGCGATGGGGTATGTTTCATCGGATTTTGCAGCTGCAGGTACCCCGTTGCGCGCACTGGTCCGAGATAAACCCCGCCCGGTCAGCGTGACAAAAATGCCGTTTGTTCCCCAGCGGTACTATCGTGGCCAGTAAGCGTGGCCAGTAGCGCAGTCAGTCACGTGGAACGAGCCGCAGGCTGGCGGCGCAAGCAGTAGCACCGAATATCGGGATGCTCGTCAATACGCTGAAGACATCCCATTCAACTTGCCTATCAACGTCCGAACAGAGAAAGAATCCCATGAAGTCATTGGCAGAGCTTGCTAGCAATAATGAATTTATCCGTCGACACATTGGCCCTTCCGGCGAAGATCAGCAGGCCATGCTGAAAGCCCTCGGTTATACCGATATGGCCTCCTTCATCGCGGCGGTGATACCGGAAAAAATTCGCTCTACAGAGTCGCTGGCACTCGCTGACGCCTGCACGGAACAACAGGCCCTGACTGAGCTGCGCGCCATTGCTGACGAAAACCGGGTTTTCCGGTCATTTATTGGCCAGGGTTACTACGGTTGTCTCACCCCCAATGTGATTTTGCGCAATGTGCTGGAAAATCCCGCCTGGTATACCGCCTATACCCCCTACCAGCCGGAAATTTCCCAGGGACGTCTGGAAGCCATGCTGAACTTCCAGACGCTGATTACGGATCTGACGGGTATGGATCTGGCGAGCGCTTCGCTGCTGGACGAAGGAACGGCCGCCGCCGAGGCGATGACCCTGTGTCAGCGCATGGCCAAATCGAAAAGTCGGGTGTTTTTCGTGGATCGCCAGTGTCTGCCGCAGACGATTGAAGTGGTGCGCACGCGCGCTGAACCCCTGGATATCGATGTGGTGATTGGCAATCCTCAGGAGATTGCCAACCAGGAATGTTTTGGTGTGCTACTGCAATATCCCGGTGCTGATGGCAGTGTTGAGGATTTTTCCGGTGTGATTGAAACCGCCCACCAAAACAGGGCGCTGGTGGTGATGGCGGCAGATATCCTCAGCTTGATGCTGTTGCAAAGCCCGGCCCAGTTGGGTGCTGATGTGGCGATTGGTTCCACCCAGCGTTTCGGTGTGCCGCTCGGCTTTGGTGGTCCCCATGCCGCGTACATGGCCACCCGTGACACCTTCAAACGCTCTCTGCCGGGCCGTTTGGTTGGTGTGTCAGTGGACAGTCGCGGCAAGCCCGCTTTCCGGCTGGCACTGCAAACCCGCGAGCAGCATATTCGACGCGAGAAAGCCACCAGCAACATTTGTACGGCCCAGGTACTGTTGGCCGTGATGGCCAGTATGTATGCGGTTTACCATGGCCCGGAGGGGTTGCGGCGCATCGCGGAACGGGTTCATTGCCTGACATCGATTCTGGCAGCCGGCCTGACCCGATTGAATTTCACCATCACCAATCACAGCTTTTTCGACACGCTCACGATTGCCAGTGGGTCACAGACCGCCGACATTCATCGCAAAGCGCTGGCGCAGGGAATCAACCTGCGGGTAATCGATCAGCAACAGCTGGGTATCTCCCTGGACGAGACCACCACGGCGGCTGATGTGGAAACCCTCTGGCAGTTGTTTGATGCCCACAGTGAGCTCACAGTGGTTGAGCTGGAAGCTACCGCAGACAGCGGCTTGCCGCAGGGGTTGCTGCGAACGGAGCCGGTTCTCACCCACCCGGTTTTCAATCGCTACCACTCGGAAACGGAAATGCTCCGTTATCTACGCAAGCTGGCCGACAAGGATATTGCGCTCGACCGGGCGATGATTCCATTGGGCTCCTGTACCATGAAATTGAATGCCACCGCCGAGATGATTCCGGTCAGCTGGCCGGAATTTGCCGGGATTCACCCTTTTGCGCCGGCGGATCAGACCGTTGGTTATCGTAAAATGATTGGCGAAGTGGAGGCCATGCTCTGTGCCGCCACCGGCTATGATGCCGTGTCACTTCAGCCCAATGCCGGTTCACAGGGCGAGTACGCCGGCTTGCTGGCGATTCGCGCCTATCACCATAGCCGGGGCGACAGTCATCGCAATATCTGTCTGATTCCCAGCTCCGCCCACGGTACCAATCCGGCCTCTGCACAGATGTGTGGTATGCGCGTGGTAGTGGTGGGTTGTGACGAACGGGGCAATGTGGATCTCGACGAGTTGCGTGATAAAGCCGCCCAATACAGCAATCAGCTGGCGGCTATTATGGTGACGTACCCCTCGACCCACGGGGTGTTCGAGGAGGGAATCACCGATATCTGCGGGATTGTTCACCAGCATGGCGGGCAGGTATATATCGACGGCGCCAACCTCAACGCCATGGTCGGGCTGTGTCAGCCCGGTCAGTTCGGGGGGGATGTCTCACACCTAAATCTGCATAAAACTTTCTGCATTCCCCACGGCGGTGGTGGACCCGGTGTGGGCCCGGTGGCGGTCAAGCAACACCTCGCGGCATTTCTACCGGGCCATGATGCTTTTGAGCATCGTCCGGAAGTGGGTGCTGTGTCCTCTGCGCCATGGGGGAGTGCCAGTATCCTGCCGATTACCTGGATGTATATCAAAATGATGGGAGCTGCGGGTTTGAAGCAGGCCACGGAGGTGGCGATCCTCAATGCCAACTATGTGGCCGGGCGCCTGCAAGACGGTTACCCGATCCTCTATACCGGCAGCAATGGTAGGGTAGCTCACGAATGTATTATCGACTTAAGGGGTATCAAGGAGACCTCCGGGATTACGGTTGATGATGTCGCCAAGCGGTTGATTGACTACGGCTTTCATGCGCCGACCATGTCCTTTCCGGTGCCGGGCACCCTGATGATTGAGCCAACAGAGAGTGAATCCAGGGAAGAGCTGGACCGGCTTTGTGATGCACTGTTGCAGATTCGCGAGGAGATCGCCGCAGTGGAGCGGGGCGAATACCCGGTAGATGACAACCCGCTGTGCGGTGCGCCTCATACGGCGGATGAACTGGTTGTAGACCGGTGGGTCAAAAGTTACTCTCGTGAACAGGCGGCCTATCCGCTGGCCGTTCTCAGGGAAAGTAAATACTGGTCGCCGGTAGGCAGAATTGATAGTGTCTACGGGGACCGGAATCTGGTTTGTGCCTGCCTGCCCGTATCGGAGTACATTTAATTGCAAAAAACCAGCTCGCAGAAAAAGAAAAAAGCGATGTCAAAGAGCGCCGGGTGGATACTGCTCACTCTGGTGATGATGCCCTGCTTTGCCAGTGCCATCGATTTGAAGTTGTCGATAGTTGCACCGGATGCGTTGGCGGTGGAAGATGCTGTTGTGGAATTGTTGCCTCTGAATGCTGATGCGGCAGTATCCAGTAGCGGTCAGAAGGAAATGAGTCAACAGGATCGCACGTTTATTCCTTTTGTGCTGACGGTGCCCAAGGGGACGCGCGTGAATTTCCCCAATCTTGATCGCACCCGCCACCACGTCTATTCGTTTTCTGAACCGAAACCCTTTGAATTGAAGCTGTATGTGGGAACACCTCAGGAGCCGGTATTGTTCGACAAGCCCGGAATAGTCGCGCTGGGTTGTAATATTCACGATTATATGCAGGCTTTTATTTACGTTTCCGACAGCTCCCATGCCAGGGTAACGGACTCGGAAGGTCAGGCCTCGTTCACTGGTCTGCCTGCAGGCAACTACCGCCTCAGAGTCTGGCATCCCTGGCAAAACGGTGAATTGCTCGAAACGGCGTTGACATTGCCTGCAGAAAACCGTCTCCTCAAGTATCAGATAGATATTGATCGCCAGCAAAAACCCTCGGCACCTCCGGCCGGTTTTGGCGGGCTCTAGACAAAGGTTGGCAAGCAAATGCTCAACAGTTACCGAATCCGGTTGGTAGTTGCATTTGTGCTGGTGCTGATGCTGGTGCAGCTGGCCACCGCAGTGTTTGTATTGGATGCCGCTCACCGGCAGCAAATGTTGCAGCAGCAGAGAACGCTGGATGTCGGTATCAATGTCTTTCGTGAGGTGCTCGCCAATCGTTCTCTGCAACTGAACAACTCCCTGTCAGTGCTCAGCGCCGATTTTGGTTTCAAACGTGCGATTGCCACGGGAGAAAGCGACACCATTTTGTCCGTACTGGAGAATCATGGCAGCCGTATTGGTGCAGATGCGGCGATACTGCTGTCTCCCGACGGCAAGCTGATCAGTTCCAGTATTGCCGGTTTGGACAAAGCCGATATCGACGCTCTATCGGAATTGACTGACAGCATGAATGATGGCGGTGCGGCCAGAATTCTCAGCTTTGACAATGCCAGTTATCAATTTGTGATGCAGCCCGTTAAAGCGCCAACCCTGATCGCATGGGTAGGCATGGGCTTTGTGATGGATAGACAGGTGGCGCAGCAGGCCAAGGCCATTACCGGTGTCGAAGTCAGCTTTATCAACAAGGACAGCGATGGCCGATTTGCGCTCCAGTCCACCCTTGATGCAACCTCTCAATCCGCTCTTCTCTCGCAGTTAAATAGACTACCTGAGTTATCGCGCGAAGCGGCCGAAGGTTTTCCGGCCCATTATCTGTCTTATGCCCTAGAGCTGGATGGCAAGTCTGCCGACCAGTGGGTGGTATTGCATCTTTCAAACCTGAAGTGGGAACAAAATTACGAACACTTGCGTAACAGCATGCTGTCGATTTTCGCCGGCACACTGGCACTGTCATTGCTGGTCGCGGCCTGGTTGTCCGGCAGTCTAACCCGCCCGGTCCATACCCTGGTGGAATTTGCCCGCTTGATTGGCCAGGGTCAAAATCCCCCGCCAATTAAAGGTGCTCCTGCGGAACTCGCCGTGTTGGCAGATACCCTGACAGTGATGCGCGATAACATCGAGGCTCGTGAGCGGGACCTGATCTATCAATCCACCCATGACAGCCTGACCGGGCTTGCCAACCGCTTTGCCGCCAAGCGCACTCTCCAGGATGCCGGTGACAGCCTGTCCGGTACGCTGGTGTTACTGGATCTCAAACACTTCCGACATATCAATGACATGATCGGTTTTGCCAACGCAGACTCCCTGCTGGTGATGTTTGCGCGGCGACTGGAGACAATAACACCGGTCCCGGATTTCCTAGCGAGACTGGATGGCGATGCCTTCCTGTTACTGTATAACAATGGCATAACTGAAACAGTTCTCTCCGACGCCATTGATCAACTGGAGGCACCCTTCAGTATTCAGGATTCCAATATTTCGATAAAAATCCGCGCCGGTATGTTATCCCTGACGGAACATGGGGGTAAGGTCGGTGTTTTGTTGCGGCGCATTGAAATTGCCCTGATGCAGGCCTGTTTGAGCGATACCCGAATTGTCGCTTATCGCACCGGAGAGGATGAAAAATACCAGCGTGAACTGACTATTATCAATCAGTTGGAGCGCGGGCTGGAGCAGGGGCAGTTTCATCTGGTTTTCCAGCCGAAAGTCGACATTCAGAACAACCTCTGTAGCGGCGCGGAAGCACTCATTCGCTGGGATCACCCCGAGCTTGGCCCGATTCGCCCCGATGAGTTTATTATGCTGGCAGAGCATACGGGCAATATTGATCTGATCAGCCAATGGGTTTTGCGCCAGGCTATGGACCAGCTGGTGCTCTGGGAGGACGAGGGATTGGTAGGATTAAAGCTGGCGGTGAACCTGTCTGCTCATGATCTGGTCAATGAGTCCTTGCCGGGCCAGATTGCTGAGATGTTAGAGGCGAGAGAGTTGGCACCTGACCTGCTGGCTATTGAGGTCACCGAGGGTGCGGTGATGAAAGATCCGATGACCGCGGTGAGTGTGCTGCAGAAATTCCGGGATCTCGGTTTATCCATTGCCATCGATGATTTTGGTACCGGACATTCCTCGCTGGCCTATCTGAAAATGTTGCCGGTGAATGAAGTCAAGATAGACCGCAGTTTTATCAAGGACATGCTGACCAACACCCATGATGCGATGATTGTTGAAACCAGTATCGCCCTGACCCACAGCCTGGGCTTCAGTGTGACGGCGGAAGGGGTGGAAGAGCGACAGACCATTGACGTTCTCCGGCAACAGGGGTGTGATTTGGTGCAGGGTTATGTGTACTCTAGGCCACTGGCAGCCAGAGATTTTTACCACTGGTATGTAGAATTCAATCAACAGGGTGGCGTGTCCTCGCTAACTTAAAATAATGATAAATAGCATCGTTGGTCCCTTCATCCGAGCCATTTTCTTTCCCTTGTTCCTGACCGTGGCCTGTGGTTTAGCTCACGCGGACAGTCGCATAGTGGCAACCGGAGGCGCATCGAACATAGAGGGCAGCGCCGGCGGTGGCGTCGTGCCATGGGCGGTTATCAACGGTTATGGCAGCAGTGACGAATGGGCGGTTACCGGGATGGCCACCGGTGTATTTGTGGATGACTTTACGCTCAAGGTGATCGGCGCATCCGTAAGTTATGACAATCGGGTAGAGCTATCTTTTGCCCGCCAGCGCCTCAAACTGGACAGCCTCGGTGGGGATCTTCAACAGGATATTATCGGCCTTAAATACAAGGTTGCCGGAGAGTTGCTTTACACCACCATGCCTCAGATCAGCGTGGGGGTTCAGTACAAGGATGTCGATGACTTCTCATTGCCCTCCGCGGTAGGCGCCAGAGACGACAGCGGTGTTGATTACTACGTCGCCGCTACCAAGGTCTTTTTTGATGCACTTTGGGGGCGCAACGTGCTGGTCAACGGCACAGTGCGTGCTACCAAGGCCAACCAGAGTGGGTTGCTGGGATTCGGTAGCGAGCGCAACAATCGGTATCGCTATATGAAGGAAGCCTCCGTCGCGGTGCTGTTAACCGATAATCTGGCCGTGGGCATGGATTATCGCGAGAAACCCGATGAGCTCGATTTTGCCGGTGAAGACGACTGGCAGGATTTTTTTGTCGGCTGGTTTGTTAATAAAAATCTCTCTGTCGTGCTGGCCTATGCCGATCTTGGCAGCATTGCGGGATTTGACGATCAAAAGGGCTGGTACCTGTCCATTGAGGGAGCTCTATGACCTGCGTTTTGAGAAGACGGGTGTGGTCACTTGTTTCGGTCATCCTTTTATTATCACTGCTCAGTGCCTGTAGCAGTCAGCCCGCTACCGTTTATGAGGGACTGGGGGGTGAGCCCGGCCTGGCAGCCGTCGTGGATAACCTGCTGGAGCGGATGGCAAAGGACGAACAAATTGTCAGGTACTTCCAGGATACCGATATCGCATTGTTCCGTGAGGGTTTGACCGAGCATCTCTGTGATGTGGCTGATGGCCCCTGCGAGTACGGTGGTGACGACATGAAGGCTACCCACAGAGGGCTGAATATCACACAGGCCGATTTTGATCGTTTGGTGCAATTGTTGATCTACGCGATGCAGGAGGAGGGTATACCCATTGCGGTCCGCAATGATTTGCTCAAGCGTTTGGCGCCGATGTACGGGGACGTGGTTTACCAGTGACGCCTGAAGGTTCCGGATATACCGGGGTTTTTCGACCTCTGCCGTATTTTCGGGCATTAAAAGGAGGTTGCTCTCGTCAATCAGATGGCACATGCTGTGAAAAGAGTCCTAGGCGGGGTCTAGAGTCGTACTCCAGGCTTTGTTGGACAGATTGCAAAGGCTGGTGAGGGTGGCCCCAAATTAAACAAACAGGTTGCCCGGGAGGACAGCTGTCTATGCAAAAGGTTTACTCCAGGAAATAACGACCCATGCGTCGATTCAGAATTACCCACAACACCTACTATAACTTTTCCGGATTGGTGATCCTCGGTACACACTACTTGCGATTGCGGCCCAGAGAAGGGCACACACTGCATATCGAATCCTCCACCCTGACGATTACCCCTCAGCCCACCCTGCGCTGGCGACACGATGTCGAGGGAAATTCGGTGGCGATAGCCAGTTTCAGCCAACCGACCAGTCAACTGTCGATTCTCAGTGACATCATTATTCAACAATACAATGAGGATCCGCTGGATTTTGTGGTGGAGCAACAGGCGGTGGATTACCCGTTTTTGTACGAAGAGGATGACCGGGTATTGTTGCAGCCGTATATGACTGACCCGCCCATCGAGTCAGACAAGTGGCTGACTGACTGGATTGGCGCTATCTGGCAACCGGGAGAAGCCATTCAAACCTATACCCTGATGCAGCGAATTTGCTCTCATATTTATCAGACCTTCGCATACCGGATACGGGAGGAGCCGGGGGTGCAATCCGCCGAGCAAACCATCGCCCTTAAAGCCGGTTCCTGCCGTGATTTTGCACAATTGTTCATGTCAGCAGCCCGTCATCTTGGGCTCGCAGCCCGTTTTGTCAGTGGTTACCTGCATGCCCCGCCGACCATCGATAATTTCGGCGCCACTCACGCCTGGGCGGAAATCTACGTACCGGGCGCTGGCTGGGTAGGATTTGATCCGACCATTGGTCAGCTGGTCGGCGCCGATCACATCGCAGTTGCTGTGGCCCGGCTGCCAGAATCTGTACCACCTGTTTCCGGTACATTCTCCGGGGCGGCATCTTCTGTGCTGGATGTGGGGGTCTGGATCAACGAGTGCCATGACTGAGTCGGTGGCTATATACCAGGTGGTTAGGAAGTGATGAAAATACTCCGCACATTCACTTGTTTTATGTTTCTTCCCTTTATGCTGGCGGGGTGCCTCGGCACGCCTGATGGCGTGAAGCCGGTCAGCAATTTTGACGCCGATGCGTATCTCGGCACCTGGTACGAAATTGCACGGTTGGATCACTCGTTTGAGCGAGGCTTAAGCCGGGTGACCGCAGAATACAGCCGGCGTGAGGATGGTGGTATACGCGTGATCAACCAGGGTTTTTCCGAGCAGAAGGCAGAGTGGAAATCTGCCGAAGGGCGTGCCTATTTCATCGAAAATGACAATATCGGTCACCTCAAGGTTTCCTTTTTTGGCCCCTTTTTTAGCTCCTATGTGGTATTCGGGCTGGATCATGAAAACTATCAATACGCTTTTGTGTCGGGTTTCAACCATTCCTATTTATGGTTGCTGGCCCGTACGCCTACGGTGGATGAAAAGCTAATTCAGCGGTTTGAAGAACGAGCTGGAGAACTGGGTTTTGATACTGACCAGTTGATATATGTGTCCCAGCAACCCATGCCGGCATCGCGGTGAGTGGGCGGTTGATTGTGTAAGGCGGTTTTTCTGCCGGGGTGGGCGAAAAGCGACACGATTTCTAAATTTGCAGGGGCTGTTTCTCTGTCCCGATTGATGGGGTTGCAGGTCAAAAAGACTGTTATGAAGAACCAACTCGAATCTTATATCAGCCGGTTTTTCAGGCTCGAGTCGGCGGGCGGCATTGTGATGATGCTGGCTGCCATCGCTGCGCTGATCTGTGCCAACTCACCAGTGCGGGCCTACTATGGACTGCTGCTGGATACCCCGGTAGCGGTGATGATCGGCGAATTCGTGGTGGCCAAGCCACTGCTGATGTGGATCAACGACGGGTTAATGGCCGTGTTCTTTTTCCTTGTAGGGCTCGAACTAAAACGCGAGCTGATTGAGGGAGAGTTGTCTGAGAAGCGAAAAATCATTTTGCCCGGAGTGGGTGCTCTGGGCGGCATGCTGGTTCCGGCGATGATTTATCTGAGCTTCAATAGTGGTGACGGTCTTGCCAGTCAGGGGTGGGCCATTCCGGCCGCCACCGATATTGCCTTTGCGCTGGGTGTTCTATCGTTGTTGGGTTCCAGGGTGCCGGTCTCTCTTAAGATTTTCCTTACCTCTCTGGCAGTTTTTGATGATATCGGGGCAATTATCATTATCGCCATCTTTTACACATCGAATATTTCCCCTGCGGCTTTGCTGCTGGTCTGCAGCTGTTTGCCGGTACTGGCGCTATTGAATCGCTACAACGTCGAGTCCAAAAGTCTCTATATCGCAGTGGGTACGATTATGTGGCTTGCCATGCTGAAGTCCGGTGTCCACGCCACCCTGGCTGGGGTGATCATGGCCATGTTCATTCCCCTCCGCACCGACAATCCGGGTGTTTCTCCGCTTAAAATAATGGAGCATGACCTGCAGGCACTGGTGGCTTTCTTTGTGTTGCCGGTATTTGCGTTTGCCAACGCCGGCATCAGTTTTTCCGGTCTCGGTGCGGCGCAGTTTTTCCACCCGGTTCCGATGGGCATTGCTCTGGGGTTATTCATCGGCAAACAGGTCGGCGTGTTCGGCAGTTGCTGGATTGCTGTCAGGCTGGGTGCGGCCAAGCTGCCAAAGGACATGTCCTGGGGCGGTCTTTACGGCGTGGCGGCACTCTGTGGCATTGGTTTTACCATGAGTCTGTTTATCAGTTCTCTCGCTTTCGAGGGCACCGATATCAAACTGATTTTTGATGAGCGTCTGGGCATACTTGCCGGATCGATCATGTCCGGTGTCATTGGCTATCTGGTGTTGCGACGCTGTCTCGGTCGTGGCGGTGCAGCATCCTCCCCAGCCAATACTTCAAGTCGATAAACGCCGGTTTCTGGCGCCAGCTTTTCCGCCAGTTTTGGCAGCAATGGTTGCATCTTGTTGAACAGTGTCCAGGGGGGGTTGATAACAATCATGCCCGCCGATGTCATGCCCCGCTCTGTGGTATCGGATTGCAGGCCCAGCTCAAAAAGCTGCATTCGCCTGATTCCGGCGCCGATCAGCTGGCGCTCCAGGCGGTTGATTCGCTCCCGGTCTACCACCGGGTACCAGAGCGCATAAATGCCAGTGGCGAATTTATGGTAGGCCCTGATCAGTTGTTCCGTAACCCGTTGATAATCCGATTTGATTTCGTAGGAGGGATCAATCAGCACCAGTCCGCGTTTCGAGGGGGGCGGTAGCCGCCCCATCATTCCCTGTAGTCCGTCCTCTCCAAAAGTCCGCATTTGCGTGTCCCCGGCCATCAGTTTATGCAGTGCCGCATAATCTGTCGGATGAATTTCGAACAACCAGCCCCGGTCCCGATGGCGCAGGTAGTGTTTTGCAATAGCGGGTGAACCGGGGTAGCGGGAGAGCTTCTGTACTTTGCCGGTCGTCTTTCTGTCCGGATAGAGCAGGGAGAAATATTGCTCAAGTTCAGGAAAGTCATCTGCGTCCAGACGACCTATGCCGGTGGCATATTCCGATGTTTTATTGGCCTGTTCAGAATTGAGTTTATGCCAGCCAGCCCCGGCGTGACTGTCGATATAGTCAAAAGGTTTTTCCTTGAGGGTCAGATAGTCGAGCAGCTCAACCAGGATGATGTGTTTCAGCACATCGGCAAAATTTCCGGCATGATAGCCGTGTCGGTAGCTCAACATGGTTTTTCCGGGAGCGAATTACAAGTGTTGGTTGGCCAATAGGCTGCTGGCTGGCAGTACAGCTGGCCTGTTGGGTCAGTTCCCGGTTTCTTCAGCCAGAAAGTCCATCACGATTTTATTAAAGGTGGCGGGTTTTTCGGCGTGCAACCAGTGACCGCTATTATCCACCACCTTGAGCTGGGCGTGGGGAAATAATCGCAGGATTTCAGCCCTGTGTTTTTCCTGAATGTACGCGGAATTGGCTCCCTTGATGAACAGTGCTGGCCCCGCAAAGGGTGCTCCGGTGGGAGCCAGGGTCAGGGTTTCGTGATAGTTGGCGAGAATGCCATCCAGGTACAGCAGCAGATCAAAGCGTCCATCGCCAGCCCGGTGCAAATTTTTTAGCAGAAAAGCGCGAACTCCCGGATCACTGACGTGCCGGGCCAGTAGCTGATCGGCCTGCTGGCGACTGCCTGGTCTCGCTTCGGCCAGCGCGCTGAGCCCGGACAGCACCCCGCCGTGGCGGTCGGGTTGGTAAGTTACCGGTGCGATATCTGCAGCTATCAGACTGGCAACGCGGTCCGGCTGGTTCAGTGCCACTTGCATGGCCACTTTACCGCCCATTGAGTGGCCCAGCAAATGCGCTTCGGAGAGCGCCAGATCATCCAGCAGCTCCACAATATCTGCTGCCATGACGGGATAATTCATGGTCATGCTGTGGGGTGACTCGCCGTGGTTGCGCATATCGACGGCAATCACCTGATACCGATCCGCCAAAGCCCTGCCGACCCCCCCGAGGTTGCTCAGCGAACCGAACATTCCATGCATCAGTACTACCGGTTGCCCGCTGCCCTGACTGACATAGTTCAGTTTCATGATGCGGGGCTCCCGGTCATGCGCATCGGTCTGCAGGTGACTGCCGAGCCATATGGCGAGCCCGTATTAAGCATCGATACCACCCAGACAGAGGTACTTCAGCTCAAGGTAGTCATCGAGGCCGTAGCGGGATCCCTCCCGTCCCTGGCCGGAGTATTTGATGCCACCAAAAGGTGCCATTTCGTTTGAGACAAGACCTTCGTTAACTCCCACAATGCCGTATTCCAGCTGTTCTGCCACTCGCCAGATACGGCTAAGATCCCGGGAGTAGAAATAGGCGGCAAGACCAAATTCTGTATCATTGGCCAACTGAATCGCCTCGGCTTCGGTCTCGAACCTGAACAGTGGTGCGACCGGTCCGAAAATTTCTTCCGCGAACACTCGCATATCAGTCGTGGCGTTGCTCAATACCGTGGGTTGAATGAAACTTCCGGTTCCCCGGCTACCGCCGGTCAGTACTTTGGCACCTTTATGCGTGGCATCCTCGATCAGGTCATATACGTCATCAGCGGCCTGGCTGCTGATCAGCGGACCGATATCGACACCGTCTTTCGTGCCGCAGCCCATATTCAGCTGAGTCACAGCACGGGTAAATTTTTCTGCAAAACGATCGTAAATGCCTGCCTGAACCAGCAACCGGTTGGCACAGATACAGGTTTGTCCGGCATTGCGATACTTGGCGGCCAGGGCACCGGCCACGGCTGCATCCAGATCGGCATCTTCAAACACAATGAACGGGGCGTTGCCGCCCAGTTCCATGGAAGTGCGTTTGACAGTATCGGTACAGGCAGCCATTAACTGTTTGCCCACCGCCGTAGACCCGGTGAAGGTGAGTTTTCGAACCAGTGGGTTGCGGGTGAGTTCTGCGCCGATGGTTTTACTATTGCCTGCAGCGATATTTATCAGTCCTGCCGGAGCCCCGGCCCGTTCGGCCAGTGCCACCAGTGCCAGTGCCGATAACGGGGTTGCACTGGCGGGTTTGCATACCACGGCGCAGCCAGCCGCTATGGCCGGCGCAATTTTGCGAGCCAGCATGGCACAGGGGAAGTTCCATGGGGTAATACAGGCCACCACGCCGACAGGCTGCTTTAATACCATTAGCCGCTTGTCGCTGGCGGGTGCCGGAATCAGATCGCCGTAGAGGCGTTTCGCCTCTTCAGCAAACCACTCGAGATAGCTGGCGCCATAGAGAATTTCGCCGCGGGCCTCGCTGAGGGGTTTGCCCTGCTCGGCGGTAAGAATTCTGGCCAGATCTTCCTGGTGCTCAATGATCAGGTTGTACCAGTCGCGCAAAAGGGTCGCACGCTGTTTGGCTGTCGTCGCCGCCCAACCTGGCTGGACGCGGTTGGCGGCCTCGATCATCCGGCGGGTTTCCTCGGTGCCGCAGCTGGCCACCTCGGCCAGTGGGGAATCGTCGACGGGATTGGTCACAGTCAGGGTCTTGCCGTTGTCAGCAGACACCCAGTGCCCGTCGATATAGGCCTGGTATTTCAGCAGCGAAGCATCATTGAGTTGTAGTGTCATAGACGAAACCTGTTTGGATCAGCGGTGCCGGTGTGGTCTGAGTTGTAGTGCGCAGGGTGAATCGCTATGCTTTTTCCGGCAAATCATTGGACAGTGTAGACGTCTGCTCAGAGTACTGTGTAACGCCAGTGCTCGTAAAGAGAGAGGGCGGTACACTGTCACGGGTCAGCTGGTTTATTTGATCAGCGTTGAAGTGGAAGTAAGGCGATGAAAAAGTTGGCGGGAAAAGTGGCGCTGGTGACCGGTGCCGGTCGCGGCATAGGTCGTGAAATAGCAATGAAATTGGCCAGTGAGGGCGCCCGGCTGGTGATCAATGATCTGGATGCCGAACCGCTTGAAAAGTTGGTCAGTGACATTCAGGGGTTGGGCTCCGAAGTGGTGGTTTGTCCCGGCAGTGTCACTGCAGAAGATTTTGGTGTGCGGTTTGTGAAAGCAGCGGTGGATGCGTTTGATGACCTGGACATCATCATCAACAATGCCGGGTACACTTGGGATAATGTGATTCAGAAAATTGACGACGAGCAGTGGTATGCCATGCTGGATGTGCATATGACGGCCCCCTACCGTATCCTCAAGGCAGCCCAGCCCTTCATCAAAGCCTTCCATACGCTGGAGGTGGAGGGGGGCGAGCAGGTTCATCGCAAGATTGTCAATGTGTCTTCGATCTCCGGGCTGGGCGGCAATGCCGGGCAGCTGGCCTACTCGGCGGCCAAGGCGGGCGTGGTCGGTATGACCAAAACCCTGTGCAAGGAGTGGGGGCGCTACAATGTGAATGTCAATGCGGTGGCTTTCGGATTTATCGAGACCCGGCTCACCAGTCCCGCCAGCGAGAATCCGACCATTAACATAGCGGGTAAAGACATTCGGGTCGGTGTCAGTGAACAGATGACTTCGCTGCTCAAGTCGCTGGTTCCATTGGGTCGCACCGGTACTGCAAAAGAGGCCGCCGATGCGGTATACCTGCTCTGCATACCGGAATCCAATTACATCAGTGGTCAAACACTGGTGGTGGGTGGCGGCTTGGAAATCTAACTCGGCAGGCCACCCCGGTGGTATTTACAGTAATTTCTCGGGCTCAGGCCGGTCCACTGCTTGAAGGCGCGCGTGAAAGAGCGCGGTTCCTCAAAACCGACCAGTTCCGACACCTCGTCCACAGACAGTTGCTTATTCACCAGCTTGTCGATCGCTATCTCCCGGCGAATATTGTCCTTGATTTTCTGATAACTGGTGCCTTCCTGCAGCAGCCTTCGGTAGAGGGTGAGTGGACTTATACGCAGCTGTTCGGCCAGGGCTTCCGCTTTTGGAAAAGTGGGGCGCCCGTGACTGTTTTTCAGAAAGACCCGTTCTATCTGTGCCTCTAGGCTGTTGTCTTCGCCCGGGATCGTCATGATGTCGGCGGGGTGAGCGGCAAGAAACGCATCCAGTTCGCGGCTGGTGCGAACCAGGGGCTTGTCCAGATATTGCGCATCGAAATAAAGGCTGTTGCTGGACTGCTCAAACAATAGCTGACCCGGAAACATCACACGCAGCTCGTTTTTGTGATCAGGTGCGGGGTGAATGAAATGCGTTGCCCTGAGACGGATGGCCTCGCCGATAAACCAGCTCGGAAAACGGTGCCAGATCACCATCTGGAACTCGGTGATGAAATGCCCGACATCCAACTCGGGCTGTTGCAGGGCGACACTGAAACGCGCTGAGCTGTCCTGAATGTCCAATGTCATGACCATCGCGTCGGTGATCAGGTTATAGAATTCGACCACTTTTTCCAGCAGTTCCCCCAGGGTGCGGCAGTACCTGACCAGATCGCAGGCGGTGGCAAAGATGCCGTATTTGCAGGCCTGAGAAGTGAAACCCATGAACTCGTCGTCCAGTGCTTGCTGTACCAGTCTAAACAGGCGGGCCACCTGGTCGGTGTGTACCCGGTCTTTTGAATTTTGCACACTGGCAGGGTTAATCCCGGCCCTTGCCAGCAATACCTGCTCATTTTGCTGGCGTTCAAGAATGCCGTGCAGGCAGGTCACAACATGGTGGTGCGAGATGGTGGCGATAAGGGCGGCCTGCTATGAAATGTGAGTTTATGTACTATTGTAGCTATGAAATGGTTTCAAAGCACAATTATCTGAAATAATCGGTGAGTTTTGGCGAATAAATTTGCCCTTGTTTCAACTGGGCTGCTCCGCCATAGTGCGCCCACATTGGAAATCCCGTTATTGCCTGCAGCTGATGGTGACCACAAGGGTAACGCCAACGCTATATACCCGCTATATTGAAAGTACAGATAACAGCAGAGCGCAATTTGCGCGGGATTGAGTTGATTAGAGGTAGTGTTCGATGACCGATAGCGCCAAACCTTCATACCGTGAATGGGCTGCCCTTGCGGCCAAGGAGACCAAGGGTAAAACATCCGAGGATCTTGTCTGGAATACCCCGGAAGGTATTGCGGTAAAACCGCTCTACACTGCCGAGGACTTGGCGGGCCTGGCGCATTTGGACAACCTGCCCGGATTCTCACCGTTCAAACGGGGTCCCAAGGCCACCATGTATGCAGGACGTCCATGGACCGTCCGGCAGTACGCCGGGTTCTCCACCGCCGAGGCGTCCAATGCCTTTTATCGTCGTAATCTGGCGGCCGGACAACAGGGCCTCTCAGTAGCGTTCGACCTGCCCACTCACCGCGGTTACGACTCGGACCATGAGCGAGTCGTGGGGGATGTGGGCAAGGCCGGGGTCGCCATCGATTCGGTTGAGGATATGAAGGTGCTGTTCGACAGCATTCCCCTCGATCAGGTTTCGGTGTCCATGACCATGAACGGTGCCGTGCTGCCAGTCATGGCCAATTACATTGTTGCTGCCGAAGAGCAGGGTGTGACCCCGGACAAGCTGGCGGGAACCCTGCAAAATGACATTCTCAAGGAATTTATGGTGCGCAATACCTATATCTATCCCCCAGCGCCCTCGATGCGAATCGTTTCCGACATTATTGGCTATACAGCCCAGCACATGCCCAAATTCAACTCCATTTCCATTTCCGGTTATCATATGCAGGAAGCCGGTGCCACCAATGTGCAGGAGCTGGCCTATACCATTGCCGATGGTATCGAGTACGTGCGCACTGCGATTGCCAGCGGTCTGGACGTGGATAAATTTGCGCCACGCCTGTCATTTTTCTTCGCGATCGGCATGAATTTCTTTATGGAAATTGCCAAGCTGCGGGCCGCGCGGATTCTCTGGGCGACGCTGATGAAGGAGAAATTCGACCCCCGGGACAACAAATCGTTGATGCTGCGCACCCACTGCCAGACATCCGGTGTCAGCCTGACCAGCAAGGACCCATATAACAACGTTATTCGAACCACGATCGAAGCCATGTCCGCTGTACTGGGTGGCACCCAATCCCTCCACACCAACGCACTGGATGAGGCGTTGGCCCTGCCAACCGAGTTCTCCGCTCGAATTGCCCGTAATACGCAATTGGTCATTCAGGAAGAAACCGGCATCACTAACGTGGTGGACCCGCTGGCCGGTTCCTACTATGTGGAAAGCCTCACTGACCAGCTCGTCAAGGAAGCCCGCATCCTGATTGAGGAAGTCGAGGAAATGGGTGGGATGACCAAGGCGGTGGAGTCCGGTATGCCGAAACTCCGCATTGAGCAGGCGGCGGCAGAACGACAGGCCAGAATTGACCGAGGGGAAGAAGTCATTGTCGGTGTCAATAAGTACCAGCAGGCTGAGGAATCCCCGGTGGATATCCTCAATATTGATAACAGTGCCGTACGCGAATCACAGGTAGAGAGATTGCAGGCTCTGCGTGACAACCGCGACAACAATGCCTGCCAGCAGGCGCTGGATGCACTCACCGCGGCGGCGGAATCGGGGGAGGGCAACCTGCTGGAATTGGCGGTAGATGCCGCTCGGGCCCGCGCCACAGTGGGGGAAATCTCATTTGCACTGGAAAAAATCTGGGGTCGTCACAAGGCGATAACCCGTACCATCAGTGGAGTTTACGGTTCAGCTTATGAAGGTGATGAGGCCTTTGCTGCCATTCAGGCGAGCGTCTCGGCCTTTGCCGAACGGGCCGGTCGCCGTCCCAGAATGCTGGTGGCAAAAATGGGGCAAGATGGTCACGATCGTGGTGCCAAGGTCATTGCCACGGCTTTTGCCGACATCGGTTTTGATGTGGATATCAGCCCGATGTTTCAAACCCCGGAAGAGGCAGCCCGCATGGCGATCGAAAATGACGTCCATGTGGTGGGAGTGTCTTCCCAGGCCGCTGGTCATAAAACGCTGGTGCCCCAGTTGATTGCCGCACTGCGCAAAGAGGGTGGCAGTGATATCAAGGTGGTTTGTGGCGGTGTTATTCCGCCTCAGGATTACCAGGAGCTCTTTGATGCGGGAGTGGCCGCTATCTATGGGCCGGGTACCAATATTCCTCAGGCGGCTGCCGAGGTGATTGCGCTGCTGAGTGAACAATAAGCTCCGCTTTTTGAAAGGGGCACCGGCAAGCCAGTCTCTGGCGGGCGTGTGTACATTATTAGAACAACAGAATGAGGTGTTGCCGGGTTTTGATTCGGTAGCCAGGATTGGGAGAACCCTATGTACGAAATTATGGAACAGTTGGAAGCCATGCGTGAAAAAGCCCGTATGGGCGGTGGGCAGAAGCGTATCGATGCCCAGCATAGCAAAGGCAAACTGACCGCTCGTGAGCGTATTGATTTGCTGTTGGATCCCGGCTCATTTGAGGAGTGGGATATGTTTGTCGAGCATCGCTGTACCGATTTTGGCATGGAACAGGAGCATATTCCCGGCGATGGTGTGGTCATTGGCTACGGTACCGTCAATGGTCGGCTGGTGTTTGTATTTAGCCAGGACTTCACGGTTTTTGGTGGTTCCCTGTCGGAAACCCATGCAGAAAAAATCTGTAAGCTGATGGATCACGCCATGAAAGTGGGTGCCCCGGTCATCGGGCTGAATGATTCCGGTGGTGCACGGATTCAGGAGGGTGTGGCCTCCCTGGGTGGCTATGCCGACGTGTTTCAACGCAATGTCATGGCGTCCGGTGTCATTCCACAAATTTCCATGATCATGGGTCCCTGTGCGGGTGGGGCGGTGTATTCTCCCGCCATCACAGACTTTATTTTTATGGTCAAAGACAGCTCCTATATGTTTGTGACCGGTCCCGAGGTAGTGAAAACCGTGACCCACGAGACGGTCACCGCGGAGCAGCTCGGAGGGGCCGTTACCCATTCGTCCAAATCCGGCGTGGCGGACCTGGCGTTTGAAAATGATGTGGAGGCCCTTGTCAAGTTGCGCCGTTTTATCACATTCCTGCCAGCCAACAATCAGGAGAAACCACCTGTCTGGCCAACGGAAGACCCGGCAGATCGAGCCGAAGCATCTCTGGATACGCTGATTCCCGATGACCCGAATCAGCCCTACGACATGAAAGAGCTGATTGTAAAAGTGGCGGACGAGGGTGACTTTTTTGAGTTGCAGCCCGACTATGCAGCCAACCTGGTGATTGGTTTTATCCGCATCGAAGGGTCTACCGTGGGTGTGGTTGCCAACCAGCCGATGGTGCTGGCCGGTTGTCTGGATATTGATGCATCGAAAAAGGGAGCCCGCTTTATCCGTTTCTGTGATGCCTTCAATATCCCGGTGCTGACGTTTGTCGATGTGCCCGGCTTCATGCCCGGCACGACACAGGAGTATGGTGGCATCATCAAGCACGGTGCCAAGTTGTTGTACGCCTATGCGGAATGTACCGTCCCCAAAGTGACCGTGATCACTCGCAAGGCCTACGGTGGTGCCTACGATGTGATGTCGTCGAAACACCTGCGTGGTGATGTCAATCTCGCCTGGCCAACGGCGGAAATCGCAGTGATGGGGCCGAAAGGCGCCGTGGAGATTATTTTCCGCAAGGATATCGGCAATCAGGAAAAAATTGCTGCCCGCGAGCAGGAATACCGGGAGAAATTTGCCAACCCTTTTATTGCCGGTAAACGCGGGTTTATCGATGATGTGATTTTGCCCAGCCTGACCCGCAAGCGGGTGGCGAGATCGCTTTCCATGTTGCGCGACAAGCAACTGGAGAATCCCTGGCGGAAGCACGGCAATATTCCGTTGTAAGTGGGGGATTGCGCCAGGGCCTGTATTTACAAAACCAGGAAAACGCCTACAACCTGTAGGCAGACAATAAAGAAGAGACAGTAATGTTTAAAAAAATTCTTGTTGCTAATAGAGGTGAAATCGCCTGTCGAGTGTTCCGTACGGCCAAGGCAATGGGCATCGGAACGGTTGCAGTCTACTCCGATGCAGACCGGGATGCCCTGCATGTGGCTCTGGCGGATGAAGCCGTTCACATCGGCCCCTCAGCCTCCGCTGAAAGCTATCTGGTAATCGACAAAATTATAGCTGCCTGTCAGCAGACCGGTGCTGATGCGGTGCACCCCGGTTACGGTTTTCTCTCGGAAAACAAGCTGTTTTGTCAGGCGCTGGATGCCGCGGGTATTGCCTTTATCGGGCCCGGGGTCAGGGCGATTGAGTCCATGGGTGACAAGATCACTTCCAAGCGGATTGCCGCTGAAGCGGGTGTCAGCACCATTCCCGGTTATACCGATGTGGTGAAGGATGCCGAGCAGGCTGTGGAGATTTCCAATGACATTGGATACCCGGTGATGCTCAAGGCCTCTGCCGGTGGTGGCGGCAAAGGCATGCGTGTGGCCTGGAACGATGAAGAATGTCGCGACGGTTTTGAGCGCGCCACCAACGAAGCCCGATCCAGCTTTGGCGACGACCGTGTTTTTATTGAAAAGTTTATTCAGGAGCCACGGCACATCGAAATCCAGGTGATGGCCGACAGCTACGGCAACACCATCTACCTGGGCGAGCGTGAATGCTCCATCCAGCGCCGCCACCAGAAAGTAATTGAAGAGGCCCCATCGCCCTTCCTGACCCCGGAAGTGCGCCGAAAAATGGGTGAACAGGCCATAGCGTTGGCCAAAGCGGTGGATTACAAGTCGGCCGGTACGGTGGAGTTTATCGCCGATGCCGAGATGAATTTTTACTTCCTGGAAATGAATACCCGCCTGCAGGTGGAACACCCGGTGACAGAGCTGGTCACCGGTCAGGATCTGGTGGAGCTGATGATCCGCGTTGCCGCCGGTGAAAAACTGCCGCTGGCTCAGGAGGATGTAACACTGACGGGCTGGGCGATTGAAACCCGTGTGTATGCCGAGGACCCATTCCGTAATTTTATGCCCTCTGTGGGTAGGCTGATTCGCTACCGTCCGCCAACGGGAGAGGGTGTCCGGGTGGATACCGGTGTTTTCGAAGGCGGCGAAGTCTCGATGTTTTACGATCCGATGATCGCCAAACTAATTACTTATGGTAAAGATCGTAGGGAGGCCACTCAGCGGATGGTGGGAGCGCTGGACGCCTACTATATCCGGGGCGTCAATCACAATATCAGTTTCCTCAATGCACTGATGGTTCACCCACGCTTTGTGGCCGGTAAGTTGACTACCAATTTTATTGCCGAGGAATATCCTGAGGGCTTCAGCCCCGATCTGGTACCCCAGGAGGATCCCGCGCTCTGCGTGGTGGCCGCCGCCGTGATCAATAAGAAATTCCGCGATCGCAGTGCCCTGATTACCGGCCAGTTACCCAGCCTGGAATACTGTCCCTCCAACGATTGGGTAGTGATGATGGAGGGCGATGATACTCGCTATCCCATTTCGGTGGATACTTCTGTGGAGCCGGTCGTGGCGACCATGGGTGGCGATGAATATCGGGTGGAGACAGACTGGAAACTCGGTGAGCCGCTGTTCAAGGCGGTTATCAACGGGCAGGCCGTTTGCATTCAGGTGGATCGCGATGGCTGGCTGTTCAGGATGTTTCATCGCGGTGCAGAAAAACACGCCTATGTGGTGACTCCTCGCACTGCAGAGTTAAGTCAGCATATGCTGGTCAAGGAGCCCGCTGACCTGTCCAAATTCCTGTTGTCCCCCATGCCTGGTTTGCTGGTGAAACTGAATGTGAAGGAAGGTGATCAGGTGAAGGCCGGTGAGGAAGTGGCTGTTGTTGAGGCCATGAAGATGGAAAACAGCCTGAGAGCGATATCCGACGGCGTGGTGAAAACTGTTTCTGCAGCGGCCGGTGACAGCCTCAAGGTAGACCAGCCGATCATTGAATTTGAGTAATCGCCGGCCTCTCTGCCCGCAATCGGGTTGGCAGCCTGCATTGGCCGGGTAAAATGGACGCTGGTACGAGCTTGGAGATGGTCATTGCAGATTAATCCACAGGAGCTTGCCGAGGGTATCCGCAGCGGCGACCGTCGTGCCCTTGCCAAGGGAATTACACTGGTCGAATCGACCCGTGCAGATCACCGGGAGGCGGCTGCCCGTTTGCTCGAACTGATTATGCCCTACACAGGCAACTCGATTCGGCTTGGTATTTCCGGTGTGCCCGGCGTGGGCAAATCGACGTTTATCGAGTCCTTTGGCAACCATGTGATCAGCCAGGGGCATCGGTTGGCCGTGCTGGCTGTAGATCCCACCTCGGCACTCAGTGGTGGCTCGATTCTGGGCGACAAAACCCGTATGGAAACACTCGCCCGCCACCCCGATGCTTATATACGACCCTCCCCGGCCGGACAAACTCTGGGCGGGGTAACCCGCCGCACCCGTGAAACCCTGCTGCTCTGTGAAGCGGCGGGATTTGATGTGATCATTGTGGAAACTGTGGGTGTCGGTCAGTCGGAAACCGCCGTGGCACAGATGACCGATATGTTTTTGTTGTTGCTGTTGCCCGGTGGCGGTGATGAGCTGCAGGGTATCAAGCGCGGTATTATGGAGCTGGCAGATTTGATTCTGGTGAACAAGGCGGATGGCGACCAGCAGGCGGCCGCCAACCGGACTGTAGCGGACTATCGCATGGCAGTTCACTTCCTGCACCCCCGCAGTCGACATTGGCAGGTTCAGGTTGAACCGCTTTCGGCGCTGCAGGGAGAAGGTGTGCAGAAAATATGGCAGACCGTTGAAGAATATCGGCAGGTGCTGGGCGATGCGGGCGAAATCGAGTCCCGCCGCGCTGCGCAGGCTCGGGCCTGGATGTGGAGCGAAACAGCTGACAGTCTGCTGGGCGAACTGAAAGAAAATGAGGCGGTAAAAGCCCTAGTGGATCAGCTGGAAGCTGATGTGACAGCTGGCCGAATCCCGGCTACCGTGGCGGCAAAACAACTGGTGGAAGCCTTTCTTGGCTAGCTTTTTGGGTGTTGCTCAAACGCCTTTGGCTGTATTGAATTTAACCGGATATCAAAAGGTAATCCTATGATAGGCAAACTGAATCATGTCGCTATTGTGGTCCCTGATCTCGACAGGGCGATGACCACCTATCGGGATGCGTTGGGCGCAACCGTCTCCGAACCCATTGATCTGCCCGAACACGGTGTCCGGGTCGCCTTTGTTGAATTACCGAATACCAAGATCGAATTATTGTTACCCCTCGGGGAGAATTCGCCCGTGGCGAAATTCCTTGAGCGCAATGTGGATGGTGGTATGCACCACCTGTGTTACGAGGTGGATGATATTATTACTGCCCGCGACAAACTGGTCGCTGCGGGTGCCCGGGTGCTGGGCAATGGCGAGCCGAAAATCGGTGCCCATGGCAAGCCGGTGCTGTTTCTCCATCCCAAGGATTTCTGCGGTACGCTGGTGGAAATTGAACAGGTCTGCCTGTAAAAAATACTCTCCGGGGCTAGATGACCTTGCCGCAGTTAAGCAGGCAATGGGGATCGAATAACTGTTTCAACTGATGCATTACCTGAATTTCCGTTTCATTCCGACTGATCTGCAGATAGGCTTTTTTCTCCAGGCCGATACCATGTTCTCCGGAAATCGAAGCCCCCCGCTCCTGCAATGGTCGATAGATCGCCTTTTCCACTGCTGTACGCCGGGCTTTAGTGTCGTTGCCGAGCTGGACTGCCAGATGTAGGTTCCCATCCCCCAGGTGACCGAGGGTGGCTATAAAAAGTGAGCGGTCGATGGCCTTCAGATTTTTTTCCACGGCCAGTAGATAGTTTTCCATGGTGCTGACAGGCAGACTGACATCAAACAGAATCATCGGTTGATAGGGTAGTAATGACGGGATGTTGTCGCGAATGGCCCACATGGCCTGCTGTTGCTGGCTACTTTCAGCCAGTACGGCATCGGCCAGCAATCCCGATGCAAGCGCTTCATTGAGTGCCTGCAGGAATTCTTCCCGGTCAGCGTCTCGATTAGCACCACTGGCCTCGATTAATACATAAAACGGATAATCGGGCGGCAGTGGAGGGGCGCCCATGCCATCGCCCCGGCAGGCAATCTGATAATAGCTTTGCCAGAGTGCCTCAAAAGCACTGAGTTTACCGCCGAGCGCGCCAGCCATATGCCGCAGCAGTCGGGACATCTGGTCGAACCGGGTCGTTGCCACCATGGCGGTATGACACACCGGCAACAGGGGGCGCAGCCTTAGCACGGCTCGAGTGATGATACCCAGCGTTCCCTCACTGCCGATAAACAGGTGCTTCAGGTCGTAACCGGCGTTGTTTTTCAGCATCTGATTCATGCTGCTGAGAATGCGCCCGTCGGCCAGCACCACCTCCAGTCCCAGCACCTGCTCGCGCGCCATACCATAGCGGATAACCTGGTTGCCACCGGCGTTGGTGGCGATATTGCCACCGATAGTGGCGCTGCCCCGTGCACCGAGATCAAGCGCGAACATCAGGCCTGCCGTTTCGGCCCGTTGTTGTACCAGCTGCAGAGGGGCCCCAGCCTGAACAGTCATGGTGCCATTGATGAGGTCGACAGACTCAAGGGCGGTCATGCGCTCCAGTGAAATGACCAGCTCATCACTGCTGCTCACGCAACCTCGGGTCATGTTGGTACAACCGCCGTGAGTGACCACTTTTTGCCCTGCGGCGAAACAGTGTTTCATCACTTCACTGAGTTGACTGGTATTGGTGGGTCGAATAATCGCGGGTGCGCGGCATTCGGATGCTCCCCAGCCATCGGTAACCCGTTCAGAAATACCGTTTTCGATAATACCCTGAGGATCCAAAATTTTCCGTAATCTTGCGAGCAGCTCATTCATTGCCCAGTGGTCCTGTTTGTGCGTGGCAGGTATGCGGGGTTTTGCCGCTTATGGCCCGGTTAAAATTGCCATAGCCACCATCAACCATTTTGCAGCATACATACAGTCATAATATCTAGGACGGTAACTTCATACCAACTACCGTGATCTCGCGATTATCGAGTTGTCGCACCACAAAGATAGCTGTGCCAATGTTCACCTTGTCGCCGATAATGGGTGGTCGGCGCAATTGTCCGGCAATCCAGCTGCCAAGATTCTGGTCGGCATCCGGGGGTTCCGGCAAGTCATAGAACTGGCAGATTTCCCCCAGGGGAATTCTGCCATCCAGCACAAAATCCCCGAACACCCTGCGGAAGTTTTTCCTGTCATCCTTTTCCGGTAGTACCAGTCCCAGTCGTCGTGCCACCCAGGCGAGGCTGCCCCCCTGCAACAGCAATGAGGTTGCTACGACCACAAAAGCAACATTGAAAAGGGTTTTTGCTCCCTCCAGATCCACCATCATGGGAAAAATAGCAAGCACGACCGGCACTGCACCGCGAAGGCCTACCCAGGCGATAAAAAATGTTTCCCTGCGTGTGAAGTGAAATGGCAGCAGGCACAGCGACACAGCTAGTGGGCGCGCAACCAGAATCAGTAACAGCGCGATACCCAGTGCCGGAAGCAGACCGTCTGCCACCTCGCTGGGGGTGACCAGCAAGCCCAGCAGCAGGAACATCAGGGCCTGGGACAGCCAGGCAAAGCCATCCATTGCTGACAGGGCCTGGCGAACGCTCCGGCGAGCCCGGTTGCCCACCATCAGGCCGAACAGGTAGATCGCGAGAAATCCCGAACCGCCCACCCAGGTGGCAAAGGCAAATACGCCAATACCGGCTGACATCAATAGCAGGGCGAGTATTCCGGCACCGCTGTCCAGCATACCCCGAATACGGTTGACGGCGCTGGCCATGGCGATGCCGGCCAGGTAGCCGATCAGCCCGCCTATACCAAACTGCGTGGTCAGGCTGAGCAGGGTGGTCCAGCCATTGAAAGCCAGCGTCTCGCCAGCGTTATAAATCAGGGCGATACTGATAAACGTCAGGGTGAGGTAGACCGCCATTGGGTCGTTCATGCCGGACTCGATTTCCAGCGTGGCGGCGACCCGCTCGTTGAGTCGCACGCCGCAGGATTTGAGCAGGGAAAACACGGCGGCGGCATCGGTGGAGCCGACGATCGCGCCCAGCAACATGGCCATTGGCCAGCTGAGCCCCAGCAGCCACATGGCGGCGAGGCCCGTGAGGCCCGCGGACAGTAATACGCCGAGTGTCGCCAGTATCAGTGACGGTTTGAGTCCGGTGCGAAAAGTGGCAAAGTCGGTGCGCAGTCCACCATCCACCAGAATGACGGCAAGGGCGATGTTACCCACCCAGAAGCTCAGTGCAAAATTGTCAAAACTGATACCACCTATGCCGTCCTCGCCACTTAGCATACCGACAATGAGAAAAACCAGCAGAAAAGGAAAACCGACCCGCGATGAAATGATGCCGGCAAATACTGCCACAAAAATCAGTGCTGCTGCGGCCATTAAGGGTAGGGCAAGGAAGTCGAGTGATAGCATGTTCTTCCTCAGGGGTTAGTCGGTATTTTCATGGTCGCCGCGTGACAATCAATAACAGTTTAATCTGTGAGGACAATTGGATGCTAGCGGGACAGCACGCGGCTCCAATCGAATAGGAGTGGGGTCAGGTATAACTGGCTTCGAACGCATCGATAAAATCAGCCAGCATTCTGGCGGGCAGGTTGTTGATGCCTGCCGCCGCCGCACGGCCGCCGCCGGTGGGGAAACGGCGGCATAAATCCGCGGCGCCCTGGCGGTTATTCAGTGGCGCTCGTACGCTTACCAGATACTCGCCCTGGGATGTTTCCGTGAGAACGGCATGGGCCCGGTCGGGATGACCATTGGTCAGTTGATTGCTGAAGACACCGCTGACCCGTCTGGCCCAGGCTTCGTTCGGCAGAATGAATACCGCTGTGGTGTCCGACGTTTTCTCGGCTGCAATGTCTGCGGCCGCCGCCATATCGCTGTGGTAGCCATTTTCCAGTTTATCGAAGTATTCATTGTCGAGGTGGATGAACTCCAGAGGGTCTGTATAAAGACTGGTCCGCCGAAAGAGCTCGGCAGGAGGGATGTATAAATCATCTACGGAAGCACCGTAACCGTTATAGTTGATATAAATGCCAAGCTTTTGCAGCTGTCTGAGGTCGGTATCGCTGTACTGTAATACCACGTCGGCCAGCGTCTCTGCCTGTTGATTGAGGTTGTCGCCAAATGCACCGACCACCGCCCAGGCGGCGAAAGCATTCCTTAGGTGCTGGTTAACCAGCAAGCTGGTACAGGTATCCGGTGCCTCGTTAATCAGGGCAGTGAGCTTTCCTGTCTCCGGAATAGCGCCGGAAAAGTGATGATCCACGTAAAATACCTTTGCGCCATCCCTCAGTAACCGCTCCAGATCGGGACGGTTCTTGTCCATGGAGATATCCAGTACGGTGATTCGGTCACCGGGCCGGGCCGCGACAGTTTTCAGAAGGCTGATATTGCGTTTTACCCCAGTAATCAGGCTGCTCTGGCGGGGTTCTGCCAACCGCAGTTGTGTCAGCGCACAGATACCATCGGCATCACCGTTGAATACATCAAAATCGGCCATGAAAAATCCTTGTCTGGAGGATGGCGTATAGCGGGGTAGACATGTCCCGCTATTCACTAACAGGTATTATTTATTGGTGCTCGGACTGGTAGTAATCCATCAGTATTTTGGCGACTTCAGGGCGGGAAAACTCGGGTGGTGGCGCGATGCCGTCTCCCAGCATTTGGCGCACTTTGGTGCCGGACAGCAGGATAAAGTCCTCTTTCTGGTGATCTTCCGCCTCATTCATCATCACCACCCGGCCGAGCTTGGTGGAGAAGGCGGTGTGATCGGCCCGGAAGATCTCGATGTCCAGCGCATCGTCCGGTACTTTTTCGTCGAAGATGGTTTGTGCATCGAAGGCTCCGTAGTAATCGCCGACACCTGCATGGTCGCGTCCCACAATCAGGTGAGTGGCCCCCATGTTCTGGCGGAACAGGGCATGCAGCACGGCCTCGCGGGGCCCGGCATAGAGCATGTCGAAGCCATAGCCGGTGACCATGACGGTATTTTTCGGAAAGTAGTGCTCTACCATGGTACGGATACAGGCATCGCGAACCGGTGCAGGAATATCCCCTTTTTTCAGTCGTCCCAACAGCATATGGATAACCACGCCGTCGGCATCAAGGCGTTCCATCGCCATGCGACAGAGTTCTTCGTGAGCACGGTGCATCGGATTGCGGGTCTGGAAAGCGATTACTTTTTCCCAGCCACGCTCGGTGATCTCATTGCGTATTTCCACGGCGGTGCGGAAGGTGTCGGGAAAATCACTCTGAAAGTAACTGAAGCTCAATACCTGCAGTTTTCCCGAGATCAAATAGTTTCCCAAATGGGTGAAAGTGGCTACCCCGGGGTGCTCCGGATCCAGATTGCCAAAAATCTGTTCGGCCATGGTTTCAATGTCTTCGTCCGAGACAGTTTCGATATGGTCGACCTCCATAATCGCCATTACCGGATTGCCCTCGGTGTTCGGGTCGCGCAGGGCGATGCGTTTGGCACCTCTGATAGCACTGACATCTTTTGCCAGATTGATGACCGGTACTGGCCAGAACAATCCATCAGTGGTGTACATTTTTTCCGCCACACTCATGGCGTCAGCCAGGCCCATGTAACCCTCCAGCGGATTGAAGTAGCCGGCACCGAGCATGACGGCGTTGGCAGCGGCCGCTGAGTTCAACAGCAGTGAAGGCAGTTCTTCCGCCTCTTTAAGCAGTTGATGGTGTTGCTCTGTATCGTAAACAAAGAGGGGGTTTAATGTGTCTGAGCCGTGGGGCCTGATCAAGATACTATCTCCTGTTGTCGTATTGCTGAACGAGTTTGGCAAGTGCTTTTTTGTGGGGTCGTCCGAGGCCTAGATGCCGGCAAGGAACTGGTGTGATTTCAGGTAATTGATTATCGTATCAACTTCCTCTTCCAGAGTTGTCTGGTCGGTCTGCAAATGGATTTCGGGATTTTCCGGGGCTTCATAGGGGTCGTCAATACCCGTGAAGTTTTTAATCTCACCGGCGCGAGCCTTTTTGTAAAGACCTTTGGGGTCGCGTTTTTCCGCTTCCTGCAGTGGGCAGTCGACAAAAACCTCGATAAAGTCCAATCCGGCTGCTTTGTGTAGCTGTCGAACGGCATCCCGATCGGCTCGGTAGGGACTGATAAAACTGGATAGGGAGATAATACCGGCATCGGCAAACAGTTTGGCAATTTCACCGATGCGGCGAATATTTTCGGTGCGGTCCGCCGCGCTGAAGCCGAGATTCTTGTTGATGCCCAGTCGGACATTGTCGCCATCCAGTCGGTAGGCCAGTTTGCCGAACTCGTAGAGCCGGCTCTCGAGGGCGACGGCCACGGTGCTTTTGCCGCTGCCGGACAGCCCGGTAAACCAGAGTGTGGTGCCGCGCTGTCCCATCAGTTGAAAACGATCATCGCGGGTTACTTCGCCATGGTGCCATTGCACATTGGTTGCTTTTTGCTGAGTCATGGTGGGTGTCCTAATTGACCTGGGTATCAGTTTGGGGCTCTATGTCAGAGGTTGCGGCTTTCCTGGCGAGGCAGCCGTGCAATAGTATATCGGCACAATTTTCTGTTACGTCCTCAGGCCTCAGGGTGGGATTTCGCAGTAATTGTGCACCCCAATAATTGCACAGGCCGATCAGTGACAGTGCCGTGAAATGGCAGTCGATATCCTCGCGCAACTGACCACTTGAGACCCCTTCACAGAAAATCCCCTCAAGTTGTTGGCGATAGCGTGACCCCAGCATATTGAGCTGTTTACGACGCTCTTTGGGGAGATACAGACGCTGTTCATTGTGTACCTTCATGGCTTCATTATTGTGTTCGTAGGTTGCCAGGTGAGCGGCGATGGCGGTTTTCAACTTGCTCTCAACTTCGCCGGGTTGATGAGCAATCGACTCGATATCTGAAACGTAGCCCCTCAGGGCCGTCAGGCAGACTTCTTCCAGCGCCGCTTCCTTCGATTTGAAATAGTAGTAGAGGCTGCCCTGTTGAATACCGAGTTTCTCGGCGATGTCCCGGGTGCTGGCACCATGATAACCCTTGTTGGCAAATATCGCTGCCGCGGCGGCCACGGCCCGTTCATGTCGGTGGGTATAGCGGGTTGTAGGTTTGTCAGTTGTCTGCATCGGGAACCGGCTGTAGTTCTATAGGGCTATAGAATCTATAGGTTTATAGAAAAATGCAAGTACAGTTTCATTTTTAAGATATGAAGAGGGATTTGTGTGGTGAGGGAAATAGCAAATGGCCATCGCCGCCATATAGAGGTGTCACAGACATTCGATGGTGCCTCATATGGGGGCCGTTGCGTCCTCGACGCCGTAGTGACGAACCGCAAACACTTGAATCCAGCCGATTGATTTGCTCTGGAGCGGTGGCGCTCCGAGGAACGGCAGAGAAAATAGCAGACAGGGAAAAGCTGTTGCCTGCGCTAAAAGACTGGCCCGAGCCGATCTCTTTGATTACATTGAATGCTGTACAATCGGGTGCGGGCTCATAGCCATCTCTGCAGTGTCAGGCATGAGGCTTTTGAACGGGCCAGATTTTGAGGCTTGGGGGCAAGTCCACTGAGAGAACCATCATGAATGTACATAGTAGGAAGTTCTTTACTCTAGTCTTTCTGGCCAGTATAGCGGTTTTAGCAGTGGCGCTTGTCTGGTATCGCTATCTGTCATCGGATCTCAACCAAGGACTGGTTTCTGGAAATGGTCGGGTGGAGGCCACAGAAATCGATATCGCCGCGAAACAAGCCGGGCGTATTCGCGATATTCTCGTGACTGAGGGGGATTTCGTTACTGTTGGCCAAGTACTGGCGGTAATGGATACCGAAAATCTTGAAGCACAGTTGCGGCAGGCCGAGGCCCAGCTGCGCCAAGCTGAAAGCTCTGTGGCCATTGCCCACAGCCAGGTGAAGCTTCGCCTGGCCGAGCGTCAGGCCGCTGTTGCGCTTGTGGCTCAGCGCCAGGCCGAACTCAACGTGGCAAAGAAACGCTATCAGCGCTCTGCCTCCCTAACCGAGCGTGGTGCCAGATCACAACAAGAAGTGGACGATGACTTCGCTACCCAGCAGAGTGCTGCCGCTGCCTTGGCTGCTGCTGACGCTCAGGTGGCGGCTAGTGATGCCGCCATTGGGACTGCCAATGTACAAATTACTAGTGCAGAGTCCGCTGTTGCAGCGGTTGCGGCCAGCATCGAACGCATCCAGGCGGACATCGCAGACAGCGAACTCAAGGCCGTACGCGACGGACGGGTACAGTACCGCATTGCCCAACCCGGCGAGGTGGTGGCCGCGGGTGGTCGGGTGCTCAACCTGGTGGATCTGCGGGATGTCTACATGACGTTCTTCCTGCCCACGGCGATGGCTGGTCGCCTCGCCCAGGGCGCCGAAGTGCGCATTGTGCTGGATGCCGCGCCGGAGTATGTTTTCCCCGCATCGGTGTCGTTCGTGGCGGACGTCGCCCAGTTCACACCAAAGACGGTGGAAACCGCCAGCGAGCGGGAAAAACTGATGTTTCAGGTCCGCGCCCAGGTGCCCCACGATGTGCTCGACGAAAACCTGTTGCGAGTCAAGACCGGCCTGCCTGGGGTGGCCTACCTGCTGGCGGACAGCAAAGCCACATGGCCCGACCACCTTGCCGTGAAGTTGCCTTGAGGGTTAACAGCCCATGGCAACGACCAAAATGACCGACGCCGTTGCGCGGATCGAAGGCGTAACCCACCGCTACGGCAAAACCCAGGGGCTGGACAATGTCACGCTTTCCATTCCCGCCGGGATGATGGTCGGGTTAATCGGCCCCGATGGGGTGGGCAAGTCAAGCCTGCTGTCCCTGCTGGCGGGCGCCCGCCGGTTGCAGCAGGGCCGCATCGAGGTGTTGGGTGGCGATATCGACAGCGACAGCCACCGTCGGCGGGTATGCCCGCGCATCGCCTTCATGCCTCAGGGGCTGGGCAGGAATCTCTATCACACCCTCTCGGTCTACGAAAATGTTGACTTCTTCGGTCGCCTGTTCGGCCACGGCACGGCGGAGCGTGAGAAGCGTATTGCCCAGTTGCTTGAGGCTACCGGCCTTGCTCCCTTCGCGGATCGTCCAGCGGGCAAACTCTCCGGGGGGATGAAGCAAAAGCTTGGCCTGTGCTGCGCCCTGATCCACGACCCCGACTTGCTGATCCTTGACGAACCCACCACCGGGGTTGACCCTCTGTCACGCCGCCAGTTCTGGGCGCTGATCGACCGCATCCGCCAAGCCGCGCCGGGTATGAGCGTGGTGGTGGCCACCGCCTACATGGAGGAGGCCGCGCGCTTTGACTGGCTGGCGGCTTTCAATGACGGCCGGGTTCTGGCCGAGGGTTCGCCAGCGGAATTGCTGATGAAAACTGGTGCCGAAAGCCTGGAGGCGGCCTTTATTGCTCTGTTGCCCGAAGCACAGCGCGTTCGCCACCATCCGGTGACGATTCCTCCGCGCGAGGCGATGGCAGAGGAAGAAATCGCTATTGAGGCCCGGGAATTGACCATGCGTTTCGGGGATTTTACCGCCGTGGATCGGGCAACTTTTCGCATTCCTCGGGGCGAGATCTTTGGCTTTCTCGGCTCCAACGGCTGCGGCAAGACCACCACCATGAAGATGCTTACCGGCCTTCTGCCTGCAAGCTCCGGTCAGGCATGGCTGTTTGGCCGCGAAGTGGACCCCAAGGATATTGCCACCCGGCAACGGGTGGGCTACATGACCCAGTCCTTCTCCCTCTATGGTGAACTCACCGTACGTCAGAACCTGCTCCTCCACGCACGGCTGTTCAAACTACCGGAGGATGAGGTCGATGGGCGGGTGGCAGACATGGCGCGACGCTTCGAGCTTGAGCCGGTGCTGGACAGTTTGCCCGCCGCGCTGCCCCTGGGGCTGCGCCAGCGGCTGTCGCTGGCGGTGGCGATGATCCACGGCCCCGAAATGCTGATCCTGGACGAACCCACTTCCGGCGTCGACCCCGTTGCCAGGGATGGGTTTTGGCGAATCATGGTGGATCTGGCCCGCACTGATGGCGTGACCATCTTCATCTCCACCCACTTCATGAACGAAGCGGCGCGCTGTGACCGTATTTCCTTGATGCATGCTGGTCGGGTGCTGGTAACCGACACGCCCCAAAACCTGATTGCCAGCCGTCAGGCTGCGTCGCTGGATGATGCCTTTGTCGCCTATCTGGAAGATGAGGTCGCCCGCGAGCGCAAGGAGCAAGGCCAATCGGCGCCGGAGAATGCGAGCCTTGCCGCTGAGGCTGATCCCTTGCCGACGCCTGCGCAAACACCGTCTGCCAGACGCGTCGACAAGCCGTCCTGGTTCAGCCGTCGGCGCCTGTACAGTTATTCCCGCCGCGAAGCGCTGGAGCTATTGCGCGACCCCATTCGCCTCACCCTGGCCATGGTGGGCACCCTGATCCTGATGTTCGTGGTGGGTTATGGCATCACCATGGATGTGGAGGATCTCACCTTTGCGGTGCTCGATCGCGACCAGACCGCCACCAGCCGCGACTATGTGCTCAACCTGTCGGGCTCGCGGTACTTTGTCGAGAAGCCACCCCTGGCCGGTTATGGAGAGCTGGAGCGGCGTATGCGCAGCGGTGAAATCAGCCTGGCCATCGAGATTCCCCCGGGGTTCGCCGCTGACCTCGCCCGCGGCCGAGCGGTGCAGATCGGCGCGTGGATAGATGGCGCCATGCCCACCCGGGGAGAAAACATCAGCGGCTATGTGCAGGGCATGCACAATCACTGGCTGACGGGGAAGGCACGGAAGGTGCTCGGTTCCAGCGCCCTGGCACAACCCGCCACGGTGGAGACCCGCTACCGTTACAACCCGGACGTGAAAAGCCTGGTGGCCATGGTGCCCGCTGTGATCCCCCTGTTGCTGATGCTGATTCCCGCCATACTTACCGCCCTGTCTGTGGTGCGGGAAAAGGAGCTGGGTTCCATCGTTAATCTGTACGTGACGCCGGTAAACCGCCTGGAATTTCTGCTCGGCAAGCAATTGCCCTACGTGGCGCTGGGAATGTTCAACTTCTTTCTGCTGGTGCTGTGCGCAGTGACCATTTTTCGGGTGCCACTCACCGGCAGCTTCCCCACCCTGGCTCTGGCCGCTTTGCTCTATGTGTTTTGCGCCACTGCCCTGGGGCTGGTGATGTCCACCTTTACCCGCAGCCAGATCGCAGCGCTGTTCGGCACCGCCATACTGACTTTGGTGCCGGCTGTGCAGTTTTCCGGCATGATCGACCCGGTGTCCTCCCTCGAAGGCGTCGGTCGCCTGGTGGGGGATATCTATCCCGCGACGCATTTTCTCACCATCTCCCGGGGGGTGTTTTCCAAAGGGCTGTCGTTCGCGGATTTGCATAGCTCATTCCTCGCGCTGTTGATCGCCGCACCGCTACTGCTGGCGGCGGGCACCCTATTGTTGTCGAAGCAGGAGCGCTAACATGGCCCTGGCTAATATTTGGTATTTGGGCGTCAAGGAACTGCGCAGCCTGGGTCGCGATCCGATGATGCTGGTACTGATCATCTACGCCTTTACGCTGTCGGTGTATACGGCGGCCACGGCCATGCCCGAAGCTCTCAACAAGGCTCCCATCGCCATTGTCGACGAGGATCGTTCGCCATTGTCGGCCCGCATTGTCGATGCCTTTTATCCACCTTATTTTTCACCGCCGGTGCTGATCGATCAGTATGAAATGGACGCCCGAATGGATGCCGGTCTCGACACCTTTGCCCTCAATATTCCCCCCCATTTTCAGCGTGACTTGCTCGCCGGGCGGCAGCCGGAAATCCAGCTCAATATCGATGCCACCCGCATGGGGCAGGCCTTTACTGGCAACGGCTATGTGCAGGCAATTGTCAACGGTGAAATCAGCACTTACCTGGAGCGTCACCGCGGCGTCAGCAAGCCGCCGGTAGAGCTAGTACTGCGCGCCAGCTTCAACCCGGAGCTCAACAAGGTTTGGTTCGGTTCGGTGATGGAGGTGATTAGTAATATCACCATGCTGGCCATCGTGCTCACCGGAGCGGCGTTAATCCGAGAGCGGGAGCACGGCACCGTGGAGCACCTGCTGGCCATGCCCGTGACGCCGTTCGAAATCATGTCCGCCAAGGTCTGGTCCATGGTGGTGGTGGTCTTGGTGGCCACCACAGTGTCCCTTACTCTGGTGGTGCAATGGTGGCTGGGGGTGCCGATAGCGGGGTCGGTTCCGCTGTTTCTAGCCGGCGCTGTGCTGCACCTCTTTGCCACCACGTCGCTGGGTATTTTTCTTGGCACCGTGGCACGTTCCATGCCTCAATTTGGATTATTACTGATGCTGATCCTGCTGCCCTTGCAAGTCCTTTCAGGGGGAATGACCCCCAGGGAGAGCATGCCCGACGCGATTCAGTACCTGATGCTGGCGGCGCCCAATACCCATTTTGTGATGCTCGCCCAGGGCATCCTCTATCGGGGTGCTGGCTTTGCAGTGGTCTGGCCCCAGTTTGTCGCCCTGCTGATCATCGGCACCGCGCTGTTTGCACTGTCGCTGTCACGTTTTCGAAAAACCATTGGCACCATGGCTTAGTTTATGTCGACATATCAGTGCCTCTTACTATGGACTACGACAGTTGCTGTGAGCGGCGGGGTTATCGCCGACACTGTACAAAATGTGCCGGAACGTGGCGGTACCCTGAGTGTTGTCTATGAAAACGACACCTTCTACAAGAGGGATAGCCACTACACCAATGGCGTTCGATTGAGCTGGATTCCCGGTTCCAGTGACACGCCTCAGTGGGCTCTGGATGTCGCCCACGCTATTCTCTGGTTTCCCCGCCATGGCCAAGTGCTGCACGGTTATTCCTTCGGCCAGAACATGTACACCCCCAGCGATATAACCCTGAAAAATCCGCCGCAGGGTGAGCGCCCTTACGCCGGTTGGTTATACGGTAATGTCGGCCTTGGGGTGGAGACCGGTCTTCAACTTGACCAGGTAGTTTTGACGGCGGGGATGGTGGGGCCTGCTTCCCTGGCGGAACACACCCAGAAGGCCGTGCACAGGCTGGTGAACTCTGATGACCCCAAAGGCTGGGATCATCAGTTGCGCAACTTTCTTGTGTATTGATCCGCGTTATCTAACTTTTTGCTGTCTCATCTCATAAAGTCGCATGTCCTCGGCTGGAGCAAGATTGCCGTCCGCACGCCCTATATGTTCGCCGCGAAAGGTGGGTGAGTAGGAAACAGGCAGATGCGCTCGTGCTATCCGTCACACAGGCGTTTCAGCCACTCGTCTGTCAGTTGATTCCGTAGGTCGTACCCGAGAGGATTGACTCAAAACGGCTGGTGGCCGTTTTGCTCCCTGCGGGACTGCGCCGCACTGCGGCTTGGTCCAACTTCCTGACGGAAGTTGTCGAACCTCTTATCGGTTCGAACACTTACCGGTGTGCCAAACAAAAATCCCGGCACAGGGCCGGGATGTTCGTATGGATGGCGCACCCGAGAGGATTCGAACCTCTGACCTCTGCCTCCGGAGGGCAGCGCTCTATCCAGCTGAGCTACGGGTGCGTTACTGACTATCTGAATTGTAGACCCATTACGCTTCTGGGTTAGTCGATACGATACCGCTATACTGTACGACAATTTTGATATGGGTAAGGTTACCTGAGCGGGCGCAATGATATAGCGTCACTGTCCGTTAGTCCATTTTTCTGGCGGTCATCGCTCATCTGAAAAAAATGAACGATATCTGGAAAAATGATTCCTGCAGGGTATCGTTTAGTGGTTTGTCTGTTCAAGGAGTGTGGTATCCGTGAGAGTTGTGTTATTTGTCAGTGTGGTTGGATTGCTGGTTCTTGCAGGCTGCACACAGGTGCAACCGCAGACTGAGTCAGCGACGAATGTGGGTGAAGATCCGCCCAAAACGGATTCGCCTCTCGCGGAGTCGTTATGTCCGGCCCCACCACCCTGTCCGGTTTGCAAGGCGCCGGCGATTATGTGTCCCGAGCCAAAAGTCGTTGAAAAAATCGTGGTTAAGACGGTGCCCGCCACTGCTGGTGAGTTGAACCTGCCCATTATTGGGGAAATCGAAAATGTTTTTGTTGACCCACCCGGCATCAAGATGGAGGCCAGGGTTGATAGCGGGGCTGAAACCTCTTCCATCCACGCGGAAAATATCCAGATGATAGAGCGGGATGGTATTCGATTTGTCCGGTTTGTCATTCCCGATCCCAAAACAGGTGAGCCTATTGATATGGAGCAAAAACTGGCGCGCACGGTATTGATCAAACGAAAGGTCGGCGAACCGGAACGTCGTTATGTGGTGAAGCTCTGGATAACCATGGGTGAGATTAAAGAAAATATTGAAGTGACCCTTTCTGATCGTGAAGACTTTGAGTTTTCTTTTTTGGTTGGCCGTAACCTGTTGACGGATACCGCTATTATTGATGTCAGTCGCAAACATACACGGAAGTGATTATATGATGTCTTCCAAGCTGCAAATTTCACTGGTGGCAGGTTTATTGATCGCCGTCGGTCTGGGATTAACGTTGTACAAAACGATTGAGTTGGACTTCCCACTGTTGCCGGGTGAAAAGCAGGATGTCTGGACACTGGAGTCCAAGATCACCTTCAATCCGGGTGATGGTCCGGTAGAAATTGCACTGGCACTGCCGGAAACCCAGGCGGGCTGGGTGATGCTCGACGAATATTTTGCTTCCTCCGGGTTCGGTTTTTCGGTAGAGGATGATGCGGGAAAGCGGCAGGCAAAGTGGACGCGCCAATCCCAGGAACACCCAACGACGCTCTATTACAAGTTGCAGGTTTATCGTGCGGATATCTCAGAGCTGGGGACCAGCCCGGTGCCCTCGGTGGTATCTCCCGAGCTCAGCGACGACCGGCGGACCGCTATGGAGCGCGTGGTATCCAGTTTGCGGGAACGCTCCTCCGGTCCGGTCAGCTTTACGGCACTACTGCTGCAGCAGCTGGCCCAGGGGGGAATGGATCAGGATGCAGCGTTTTTGTTTGGTACCCGAGAGGCAACCGATCTGACCGTGGCCATGGATGTGCTCTCTTTTGCCGGGATCCCCTCCCAACGAGTGCGAGGAGTGTATCTGGAAGACGGCCGCCGTCGCCAGCAGATGTCGACGCTGTTGGAGGTGTTCGATAACGGTAGTTGGTATCTGTTCGATCCCACTACAGCAAAGCCCGGTTTGCCCGAAAACTTTTTTGTCTGGCAGCGGGGTGAGCGGTTCGTGCTCGACGTGATCGGTGGCACCAGCTCGCAGCTGGAATTTGCCATCGTTAAAAATACCCTGCCCGTCAAAACCGTGTTGTCCATGGAGCAGCAGGCAGGGGACAAGCTGATGCTGGATTTCTCAATTTATGCCCTACCGGTGGAACAGCAGGGCATGTTCAAGGGTTTGCTGCTGTTGCCCGTCGGTGCACTGGTGGTGGTATTGCTCAGGGTGATGGTGGGAATTCGCACATCGGGCACCTTCATGCCGATTCTTATTGCGCTGGCATTTATTCAAACTTCACTGATTACCGGATTGGTGATCTTTCTCACCGTTGTCAGTGCCGGGTTGTGGATTCGATCCTACCTCTCCCATCTCAATCTCTTGTTGGTGGCGAGGATCACCGCCGTGGTCATACTGGTAATCCTGATCATGGCCACTCTGAGCATCGTTACCTACAAACTGGGCTTCGAACAGGCGCTTACGGTGACGTTCCTGCCGACGATCATTCTCTCCTGGACTATTGAGCGGATGTCGATTCTCTGGGAAGAGGAGGGCGCACACGAAGTATTAGTTCAGGGTGGTGGCAGTCTGCTGGCGGCGATTCTCGCCTATCTGTTGATGACCATGGAGTTGGTGGCACACCTGACGTTTAATTTCCCCGAGTTGATGATCAGTCTGCTGGGTGTGGTGTTATTGCTCGGTAAATATACGGGCTACCGGTTGTCAGAATTGTATCGTTTCCGTTATCTGAGAAAGGACTGGCAGTGAAATTCATTTCTCCGGGCGAGTTGCGTCGGTTGGGCGTGCTGGGCATGAACAGCCGCAACGTCAACTACATTGGTGCAACCAATGAACGCCACCGGTTTCCGTTGGTAGATGACAAGCTGAAAACCAAGCGCCTTGCGCAGGACCATGGTATGTGTGTCCCGAAGTTATTCGGGGTCCTCAGTATTCAACACGAAATACAAAGTTTGGAAAAGACCCTTGAAGGGTTGGAGCGTTTCGTCATCAAACCTGCTCATGGCAGCGGTGGCAAGGGGATACTGGTGGTCTGTGAACGCCGAGCTCAGGCGTTCGTCAAGTCATCCGGTACGGTGATTAGTCTGCGCGACGTGAAGCGCCATACCTCCAATATTCTCAGTGGTCTTTACAGTCTTGGTGGGCGAACGGATGTGGCAATGATTGAAGATATGATTATCTTTGATCCTCTGCTCAGTGATTTCAGCTACGAGGGCGTTCCGGATATCCGGGTGATCGTGTATCGGGGATTTCCGGTGATGGCCATGATGCGTTGTGCGACCCATGCCTCAGATGGTAAAGCCAACCTCCATCAGGGTGCCGTGGGCGTTGGGCTGGATATCAAAACCGGTTGTAGTGTTTGTGCGGTTCAGAACAACGCCAGGGTCGACAAGCACCCCGATACAGGTATTGGCTTTGAAAACCTGCAGTTGCCCCATTGGCAGGAAATTCTCGATTTGGCCTGTGGTTGTTACGAAATGACTGGCTTGGGTTATTTCGGTGCGGATATTGTGCTCGACAAGTACCGAGGGCCGATGATTCTTGAGCTCAACGCCAGACCAGGCCTCGCTATCCAGATTGCCAATCAGGCCGGCTTGGCCAAACGGTTACAAGCCATTGATCGGCTTGAGCGTATGGACCGGTCGATTGCCGATCGCACGGAACTGGCGAGAACAATGTTTGCTCAGAAACCGGATCATGTATAACCCTTTTCGGCTTTGAACTTTAACCCCAAACAACATTCACCCCGGGAGTTTATGCGTTATAATGACGCGCTGAATCTGGTCGTTAATACGCAAAAATGGAGACGAAAATGAACCAATTGAAAAAGCTGAGTGTGTTTGGCGCTGCTTTGCTGCTGGTTGCAGGTATGGCCGGTTGCGGTTCTGAGGAGCAGGAAGTGCAGCTGACTGCCCAGCAAGAGAAGGACATGTCCGAGCGTCTCGCACCTGCCGGTGAAGTGGTTTTGGCGGGTAACGTACCTGAACCGACCAAAGTTGCTTCAGCTGGGCCTCGCTCCGGAGAAGACATTTACAATAGCAAATGCGTTGCCTGTCACTCCAGTGGTGTAGGTGGTGCGCCAAAAACCGGTGTGGCCAGTGACTGGTCCCCCCGTATTGACCAGGGTATGGATGTACTCTATGCCAATGCCATCAACGGAATACGCGGTATGCCGGCGAAAGGCCTGTGTATGGATTGCTCCGATGACGAGGTTAAAGCAGCGGTGGATTATATCCTGGAGAAGAGTAAATAATCGGCTCTTTAATGATAAAAACCGCGCTATTGGCGCGGTTTTTTTATGGCTGCGAACTTTGTGCCCGAGTGCTAGTATCTAAAAGAGCCTGTTTTGGTTCATTTTCATAACCTGAATATTGAGTACCATGTCTAATTGTAGGGGTTTGATTCTGGCCGGGGGGTTGTCAACGCGAATGGGCTCAGACAAAGCCGCCTTGCGACGCAACCAGCAAACGATGAAAGATTTTAGCCGGGCGTTGCTCTCTGCACTTGGTCTTGATGTGGTCGTGGCGGGTGGTGCTTCAGGCATCCCCGACCTGATTCCCGGGGCCGGTCCGCTGGCAGCTATCTATTCTGTCCTGCACACCATAAAACCCTCTGCACTGCTGGTCCTTCCGGTGGATATGCCCCTGTTGACCACAACAGTGTTGGGGGCATTGTTGGAAGAGGGCGAGAAAACTGGTTTACCTGTCTGTTATGAGGGTTGTTACTTGCCGCTATACCTGCCAGTTACACAATCCCTGCAAGACTATCTAGATATAGCTTTTACGGAAGGCAGCGATCAACCGCGTTCGTTGAAGCGAATGCTTGCCGCACTGAACGGTCGGCAATTGCCCATCACGGATGCCGATGCGCTACTTAATGCCAATACGCCAGAGGAGTGGCAGCAAGTGCTGCAGATGATGGATGACGTCGATTGAGGGCCCAGAAGGCATGTCAATGTGACCGGGCAGGCCGGTCGGTAACTGAGTGTCTTCCGAAGAGCCGTGCGTTTTGCTGACCGAAAAATAACCGATGAGCTAACCAGTCAAGGGCCTGGTAAAGGTATTCTGGACTTGACCTGATGCTTTGATCGGGTACGCTCCAGACTACCCCCTTTTTGGCTGTACTTATGTCATTTATGCCTGACAGCAAATCAACTGTACTGACTGATCGCTTTGGCCGGGTCGTCAACTATCTGCGCCTGTCGGTAACAGATCGCTGTGATTTTCGCTGTGTCTACTGCATGGCGGAGGACATGGTGTTCGTGCCGCGTCAGCAGTTGCTGACTCTGGAAGAACTGGCATTTGTTGGTCAGGCGTTTGTCGAGTTGGGTGTGAGTCGTATCCGCCTCACCGGTGGAGAACCGCTGGTGCGGCGCAATCTGATGTCGCTGGTACACAGCCTGGGTAAATTGGCGGGGCTGGACGAATTGCTGCTGACCACTAACGGCGCAAGACTTGAGTCGGTTGCCGGGGAGCTAGTTGATGCCGGTGTCAAACGCATCAATATCAGCCTCGATTCCCTGCAACCGCTGCGCTTTGCGGCGATTACCCGCACAGGTGAGTTGCATCGGGTCCTGAGTGGCATCGCGGCTGCCAAGCGGGCCGGTATCGAGCGGGTCAAGATCAATGCGGTAATTATGCGTGGCCAGAACGATGACGAAGTTATAGCACTGCTGGATTTTGCTCTGGAGCACGGCCTGGATATCAGCTTTATCGAGGAAATGCCTCTCGGGGTGACAAGCCGGTCTGATCGTCAGAAGGAGCTTGTCAGCAGTCAGGAAATTCGGGCCAGAATTGGCCGTTTCTACCCCTTAATGGCCAGCGCGGAAACATCTCCCGGGCCGTCACGGTATTACCGAATACCCGGTAGCAACAGCCGGATTGGCTTTATTTCCCCAAACTCTCACAATTTTTGTGAAAGTTGTAACCGTGTGCGGGTGACCTGTGAGGGGCAATTGTTGCTGTGCCTGGGCAACGAGCACTCGGTGGACCTGCGGGCCGTGATTCGTGCTCACCCCGGTGATATGGACGTGCTCAAAACCGCCATTGTCGCGGCCATGGCCATCAAGCCAGAGCGACACCATTTTTATGATCCGGATCGGCCACAGGTAGTACGTTTCATGAATGCCACCGGTGGCTGAGAATTTTGGTGTACCTCAATAATCACTGACTGTTGACAACAGAACCGATTGGTCCATAATTCATTTATGAATCTGGGCAGACCAAGAGAATTCGATATCGACCGCGCGCTGGAATCCGCTACCCGGCAGTTCTGGGTGGCTGGTTATGAGGCAACCTCCATGGCGGAGCTGTTGGCGGTGATGAACCTGTCCAAGAGCAGCCTCTATCAGACCTTTGGCAGCAAGGAGGCGCTGTTTATTCGCTGCCTGGATTACTTCCAGACCTCCATGGCCGCCAACCTGTCGAGTCAATTGCAGAGCTCCGACTCTCCAATGCAGTTTCTCGCCGATTACCTGGAGAGCGTGATTGATGAAGCCTCCGCAAAGTCCGCGCGCAAGGGCTGTCTGCTGGTCAATACTGCCAATGAGCTCGCCCAGCGTAACCCCGCGGTCAGGGAGGCTGTGGCAAGGGGTGGAGAGCAGATGATCAGAGTCTTTGTCGAAGCGTTGGAGCAGGCCTTGGCTCGGGGAGAAATCCATTCCCCCCAGTCCGTGGGAGAACTGGCTCGCTACTATTTTTCCTCGGTGAGCGGTTTGCGCACCATGGTGAAGGCAGGCGCCAGCAGAGAAGAGCTCGAACCCATTGCCAGGCTCGTCATGAAGACCCTGCAATAATTTTTTTGGCCACTTATGGACCGAATGGTCCCTAATGGCTTTTGTTGAAACCCGCAAATGAAAACAGGAGACCTACCCATGAAATCCGAATACAAGATCAATCAGCCGCCCGTGGAACTTTCGACTGCCCCTGAAACGGTCAAGCCGGTGCTGCAGGAACAGAAAAACAACTTTGGCTTTCTGCCCAATATGTATACCCATATGGCCAACGCGCCAGCGGTACTGAAGATGTACCTGCAGGGATACCAGTTATTTCGTGAGGAGTCATCGTTTTCCCCGGTGGAGCAGGAAGTGCTGTTTCTCACTATCAGCCGCTACCACGGCTGCGATTATTGCGTCGGCGCCCACAGCATGATCGCCGACAAGATGTCCGGGGTGCCAGGCCATGTGACCGATGCCATTCGTGACGGCGAGACCATTGATGACCCGAAGCTGCAGGCCCTGCAGGACTTTGCCGTGGCCATGCTGGAAAGTCGCGGCGCGCCCAGCCGCACGGAAGTCGAGGGCTTTCTGGGCGCCGGCTTCAGCGAACAGCAGTTGCTGGAGGTGATTGTCGCCATTGCGGTGAAAACCCTCAGCAACTACAGCAATCACCTGACACATACCGAGCTGGATACTGTGTTTGAGGACTACCGCTGGGAGAAGTGATGCCCTGATGGGTCGCGTTGATGGCGGGGCAGGACAAGTGCCTGCACCGCCATCAACGGCTCAGTCGCCCGGGTTTTTTCGATGGTCTTCCAGGGTGTCCACTCCATCCCTGAGCCAGGCCAGCAAACCGCCGCCGAGGCTGCGCGCCTGGAACCCTTGCTGTCGAAGCAATTCCACGGCCTTGCCGCTGCGGACACCACTCTGACAGTAACAGAGCACAGTGCCCCCATTCTCCAGCTCCGCGAGGTGCTGGGGTAATTCATCGACGGGAATATGCCGGCCACCGATATGGAATGCCCGCCGTTCTTCGGAACCACGCACATCCAGCAGCACACAGTCGCCCTGATGGAAGCGCTGGCGAAAGGCCTCGGGGTGCAACACATCAGCCGATTGAACGTCGGCGGCACACTGGGGTTCAGGCCGCTTTGACAGCTCGGGCGCGGCGGCGGGATCGCGGCAGGCGGGGCAGTCGTCGCTGCGGCTCAGTTGAATGGAGCGGAAGTCGAGATTGAGGGCATCCACCAGCAACAGGTGGTTTTGCAGCGGTGTCGGCAGACCCAGCAGATATTTGATGGCCTCGTTGGCCTGCAATACGCCGAGCAATCCGGGTAGCACACCGATCACACCGGCACTGTTACAGTCCTCCACGTTGGCGGGAGCCTCCGGGAACAGGCAGCGAAAGCAGGCGCCGCCCGGCGCAAACAGGGCGCACTGGCCGAAGAATTTCTGGATGCTGGCAAATACCCAGGGTTTATTGAGAGCGCAACAGTAATCGTTGAGCAGATAGCGGGCGCTGAAATTGTCGGTACAGTCCATCGCCAGATCGGCGGCGGCCACCAGCTCGGGGGCATTATCGGCGCTGAGAAACGCCTCGATGGTGTCGACGCGGATATCCGGGTTGAGACGCCGCAGTCGCTCCCCGGCGGCGGCGGCCTTGGGCTGCCCCACTTGGTCGTTATCAAAAATAATCTGCCGCTGCAGATTGCTGGTATCCACCACATCCCCATCCACCAGGGTAAGGTGTCCCACCCCGGCGGCGGCCAGATAAAGCGCCACCGGCGAACCCAGTCCACCGGCACCAATCACCAGAATATGGGACTGTTTTAATTTCAGTTGTCCAGCGGCGCCCACTTCCGGAAGCTGGATGTGCCGGGTATAGCGCAGCCATTCGCTGGCACTGAAGCTGGTTGTATTTTCATTCATGGCTCACCCTACTCCGGTTTAATGGCAGCCGCCAATATTGCGTGGAACTCGCTGCAGGTCTGTACAGGATCATCTGCCTGGGTGATGGCAATAATCATGACCACACTCCACCTTCCACTGGCAGGGAGCAGCATTGCCGAGGCTCAGAATGCAACCGTCACTTGCAGCCACGCCTTTTGGGTGTCGGTGCCGAAGTCGTCTGCGTTGTAGTTGGCGTACTTCAGTAACAGGTGAACATTTTTATGGACCTGTTTGGCAATGGCAATATCAATTTCATCACCGTAATCGGCGTTTCCTTCCTCAGCGTTGAAATCGTGGTAGGTCACCTGTACCAGTGTGCCGAACACCTTGCCTTCAACAGAGCCATAGCGGTCCTCAATACCGGTGGCCGGGGTGTTTAGAAACTGGTCTGCAAACCCCTGGAATTTGTGCAGGGTGGCCAGTGGTGTCGAGAAGGCCACGCCTGCATGGTCATCGGCTTCAAGCACGTCCATACCCAGCCTGGTGGTCAGCCATTTGGTCTGGATGCCGGCCTCCAGGTTATAGTAATCAGCGTCATAGCTGGCCGGGTTGTCCTTGTAGTCGGATTGCCACGCGTATTCTGCTGTGTAGAGCCATTTGGTGTCCTTGCCCTGTGCCCCGGACAACCGGACACCGTAGGTTTTACTGGATGCGGAGGGCGCATCTTCCAGATCCAGCAGGTAGGCGTAGGCAGCCAGGGTGCCTATGCCAAGGCCCTGGTAATTGATATTGATGACATCGGCGCTGCTATCCCAATCGACATCTGAGGCGGGGGTACCCGTGCGGCCATCGTCCGGACCGAAGATACGGTTCACGTTATTGATGTAACCATAGAAAAGGGTGGTATCGGGTAAGGATTGATTGGTGATGGTAAAGCTGTCATAGGTCTGTTCGTTCTGTCGCCAGCCAACGCCACCGATAAAGCGCTGGTTGTCGAGGTTGATGCGCTGGCGGCCGTATTTCATGGTGGTGTCGGTCAGTCCACTCCAGGCGAGCCAGGCCTGGTTGATCTCGGTACCTTCCGGATCAGCGACCACTGCGTGGTCGGTCATATGGTTGTTCAGATCGTCGTAGTTGTCACCGCCGATTACCGTGACATCATCCACTTCCAGCTGGACCTGCAGGTTATTCCAGTTTTTTGTGGTATAGGTGATTCGTGAGCGTAGGGTCGAGGCATGGGCTTCCTCTGGGCGAACATCGTCGTCTACATTTTCGAAACGGTAGCGGAAATTAAATGCCAGTTTGCCATTCCGGAGGGCCTCTTGCAGTGTTGCTGAGTCATCGGACTGAGAACTCGTACCGTTGGCAGATACCGCACCTGTCATTCCCAGGGCTCCCAGCATGATAATGGTGGGGAGAGCCATTACTGGCTTTGTTGCAACAGCGTTTTTCATAATCAAATTCCCAAAAAAGGTCGTTTCCTGAATCCGCCACCAAAGTGGTATGGCGAATGCTACCTTGGTATTAACTTTATGAATTTGAAGGATTTTTTTTCCTTCCTGTGGCAAGTTAACAGCTAATTACATGGGTAAGTTTGACTTCGATCAACGAATCGAGGCTGTCGATTCCTAAACTAGAGATCACCTGAAGAAAACACGTTTTTACATTGAAGCAGTTTTGGAGCACCAGCTATGCAGAGTGAACCCCAGACCGTTCTGGAGGATCGTTTTGGTCGCGTTGTCGACTACCTGCGTCTGTCGGTGACCGACCGCTGTGATTTCCGTTGCGTCTACTGTATGGCGGAAGACATGCGGTTTCTGCCTCGCCAACAGATGCTGACGCTGGAAGAAATGGCATTCCTGGGGCGGGGGTTTGTCTCTCTCGGGGTGCGCCGTATCCGCCTCACCGGCGGTGAGCCGCTGGTGCGCCGGGATGTATTGACGCTGGTGCGCCAACTGGGTGCACTGGACGGTCTCGATGAGCTGACCATCACCACCAATGGTTCCCAACTGAAGACCATGGCGTCGGCATTGGCAGATGCTGGTGTACGCCGGCTCAATATCAGCCTTGATTCGTTGCATCCGGAGCGCTTCAGTGCCATTACCCGCACCGGAAAACTGGCTCAGGTACTGGCTGGCATCGACGTAGCACAAAAAGCTGGCATCAGCCGGATAAAACTGAACAGTGTGATAGTGCGCGATCTGAACGATGATGAGGTCCTGCCGCTGCTGGATTTTGCCCTGGAAAAGGGTTTGGATATCAGTTACATCGAGGAGATGCCGCTGGGCCAGATCGATTGCCGCGATCGCCGTGGCGGGTTAGTCTCCAGCGAGGAGGTTAGAGCGCTCATCAGTGAACGCTATCAGCTCCTGGCAAGTACCGAGACTTCCGCTGGGCCCTCCAGGTACTATCGTATCGGTAGCAGTAAGAGCCGTATCGGCTTTATTTCTCCTCACAGTCACAATTTTTGCGACAGTTGCAATCGGGTGCGGGTTACCTGCGAAGGCCGGTTATTATTGTGTCTTGGTAATGAACACTCGGTGGATCTGCGTGCGGTGATGCGCCGTTATCCCGGTGACATGGCCGCCCTGCAAGGGGCTATCGTCAATGCTATGGCATTGAAGCCGGAACGGCACTATTTTTACCACGATGACAAACCGCAAGTATTGCGCTTTATGAATGCCACCGGTGGTTAACGGGAATCAGGATGATCGAAATACAAGAGCCTCAATCAAGTAATTCGCCGGCATGGCTTAATCTGGGCTTCCGGCCTTTCTTTATAGGTGCGGCCCTGTTTGCTGTGCTGTCCATGTCGATCTGGGCGGCGATTTTTCCGCTGCAAATACTATCGCCCTTGAATCAATTGGCCCCGACCGTCTGGCACGCTCACGAAATGATCTACGGCTACGCAGTGGCGGTGATTGCCGGGTTCCTGCTGGCTGCGGTGAAAAACTGGACAGGTCTGCAGACACCCAGGGGCGCATTATTGTTTCTGTTATTCTTTTTGTGGCTGGCCGCGCGGTTGTCGCCCCTTTCCGGATTGTTTTCAGAAGAAGGGCTGCCATTGCAGTGGACCGCTTTCGCCGATCTGTTGTTCATGGTCATGCTGATCCCGGCGGTGGCAATGCCGATCATTCGCGCCAAATCCCAGCGCAATCTGGTGGTGATTGCCATACTGGCGCTGCTGCTGACTGGCAACGGTCTCTTCTATCTCGGGGTTTTCGGCATACTGGCTGACGGTATCCGGCTGGGGCTGTACCTGGGTTTTTACAGCATCATCGCTCTGGTATTGATGATCGGAAGGCGGGTGATCCCCTTTTTCACCGAGCGTGGTGTCGGCTATTCGGTCACCCTGACCAATTATCTCTGGCTGGACAAGGCCGTGCCGTTCCTGATGGTCGCCTTTATTGCCGCTGAGCTGCTCGCACCGGGAAACCTGCCGACAATAGTAGTGGCCGCCGTTCTGACCGTGCTACTGGGACTTCGCCTGTTCGGTTGGCACACCAAAGGTATCTGGCGCAAGCCATTACTGTGGGTGCTGCATGTGGCCTACGGCCTGGTGGTGGTGGGCTTTGCCCTGAACGTGGCGGCAGCTCTGACTGGCATTTCCCCATTCCTGGCGGTGCACGCCTTTGCCCTAGGGGGGATCGGCCTGATGACCCTCGGCATGATGGCCCGGGTGTCCCTGGGGCACACCGGGCGCAATATCCTTGCACCGCCCTCGGCAGTAATCTGGATGTTTCTGCTGTTGTGTGGCGCTGCACTGTTGCGGGTGTTTGTGCCGTTGCTGGCCCCCGCTTATTACGCTCTTTGGGTCGGTCTGTCCCAGCTGAGCTGGATCTTGGCGTTTGTGCTGTTCTCGCTGATCTATATCCCGATGCTGGTGACGCCTCGGGTGGATGGTCAGCTGGGGTAGTTGTATAGGTATAAGTGGGGTCATATAAGTGTATAAGTGACGTCTGATCTGTCGCCATGCCCCAACTTATTCTTATTTAACTTATTTGAGGTTTTTACCTGGCTCAATGCAGTAGTCTGGCAGTGGTAAATGTTCTTGAAAGGTGGAGGTCCCCGCCCTGGGAGTAGGGTTGGTGGGATTGCCAGATAGGTGCTAGTGTGAATAGAACGGTGTGTAACATCATTTGAAAAACTAAAATAATAACTGTGCATGGGAAGGTGTTTATGACAGAAAAACTGACTCGTTCCGGAGCCCGAAATATCTTCTTTGGCGGTTCGCTATTCTTTTTTATTGTCTTCGCTGCTCTGACTGTCCACAGCCATTTTTACATGGTGAACACTTCTACCGATAAGGAGGGGTTGACGGAGTCTGTCAAGCTGGGCAAACACGTATGGGAGAAGAACAGTTGTATCAACTGCCATACCATCTTGGGGGAGGGCGCATACTTCGGTCCCGAACTGGGTAATGTCTGGCATCGTTATGGAGGCAGGGAAAATCCGGAGGCGGCCCGGGCCGGCATTAAGGGCTGGATCAAAGCACAGCCTCTGAATATCGAGGGACGACGAAAAATGCCCGCCTTCGACCTTAGCGAGCCAGAACTTGATGCTCTGGTGGATTTTTTCCGCTGGACAGACGATATCGACACCCAGGGTTGGCCACCTCATCCCTCCGGTTGATGTGTTCATCGGGGTCACAAATGGGGTCGCCCCAATATCCAGAAGTCTGTCGAAAACCCCGAGATAATAATTAAAAGGAGATAATTGACGATGAAATACGAAACTCAGAAGGTGGCCCTCCCGTTTTTCATGGTCGCGATGGCGCTGTTTGTGCTGCAGGTGGTGTTTGGCCTGCTAGCGGCTACTGTCTATGTTTTGCCTGAGTTCATGACTGAGGCCATGCCGTTCCACATCATGCGCATGAGTCACACCAATCTGTTGATCGTATGGCTGTTGATGGGTTTTATGGGGTGCACCTATTACCTGATGCCGGAGGAGGCGGAAACGGATATTCACAGCCCCAAGCTGGCCTACCTGCAGCTTGCCCTGTTTGCTGTGGCCGGTGCCGGTTCTCTCGTTAGTTATCAGTTCGGTATCCATGAGGGGCGGGAGTTTCTGGAGCAACCCCTCTGGGCAAAAATCCTGATTACCGTCTCCTTTTTGATCTTTCTCTACAACACCAGCATCACTCTCTACAAGGGCCGCCGAACGGCAATCAACATGGTGTTGATGCTGGGACTGTGGCTGGCAGCGATATTTTGGCTGTTCGCCTTTTACAATCCGGCCAACTTGGCCGTGGACAAGCTCTACTGGTGGTGGGTCGTCCATGTCTGGGTCGAGGGTGTCTGGGAGTTGATCATGGGATCACTGCTGGCTTATCTGTTGATCAAAATGACCGGTGTCGACCGCGAAATCATTGAGAAGTGGCTGTACGTCATTATCGGACTGGCCCTCTTTTCCGGTCTCCTGGGGACGGGTCACCATTACTACTGGATCGGCGCCCCCTGGTACTGGCAGCCCATCGGCAGTATTTTCTCCACCCTTGAAGTGCTGCCTTTCTTTGCCATGGTGCTGTTTGCCTTCTACATGTTCTGGAAGGGACGTCGCAATCATCCCAATAAGGCCGCCATGCTCTGGACCCTGGGCAGTGCCGCCGTAGCGTTCTTCGGGGCAGGTGTCTGGGGTTTCATGCACACCCTGTCCTTCGTCAATTACTACACCCACGGCACCCAGGTTACGGCTGCCCACGGTCACCTGGCTTTCTATGGTGCCTATGTGATGATGGTGCTGGCGGTCATCACCTACGCCATGCCTCAGTTGCGCCGGATGCAGCCCTATAACCAGATCCTCAATATGTGGAGCTTCTGGATAATGACCTCAGCCATGTGCTTTATGACATTTACTCTGACGTTTGCCGGCGTGGTACAGACCCACCTGCAAAGGGTCATGGGAATGAACTACATGGAGGTGCAGTCCCAGCTGGGGCTGTTCTACGCCATGCGTCTGGGGGCGGGCGTGGTAGTGGCCGTGGCCGCACTGTTGTTCCTTTATGCCACCTTCGGGCCGGCCCGTGAGCAGGTTGCCGACACGCCGACAGAACCCGTCTGAATAGAATAGCAGCGCCTGAAAGGCGCTATTGCCTGTCGGTGGTGGCGCCGGTATCAACTGGGAAAAAATCATGTCCGACTCTGCCGAATCTATTTCCCATTCCGATGGGAATCTACCCTTCTATCGTCCCGTTGGAGACGAGTGTGAGTTGTTTCGTCACGCCTGGGAACACCGGTTGCCGCTGTTACTGAAGGGGCCCACGGGTTGCGGCAAGACCCGGTTCGTCCACCATATGGCGGCCAAACTAAGCAGGCCTTTGTTTACAGTGTCCTGTCACGACGATCTGACTGCGGCAGATCTCACCGGTCGCTATCTGCTGCGTGGTGGCGAGACCCAGTGGGTGGATGGCCCCCTGACCCGGGCCGTCCGTGAAGGCGGTATCTGCTATCTGGATGAAGTAGTGGAGGCGCGCAAGGATGTTACCGTGGTTCTCCATCCGCTTACTGACGACCGGCGTGTGCTGCCTCTGGAACGCACCGGTGAACTGTTGCAGGCGCCTCCGGATTTTATGCTGGTGGTGTCCTATAATCCCGGCTATCAGCATATTCTCAAATCCCTCAAGCCCAGTACCCGTCAGCGCTTTGTCGCACTCAGTTTTGATTTTCCACCACCGGCCCTGGAGCGGGATATCGTCGCCCGGGAGAGTGGTTTGGCGGCCGATCAGTGCACGGCACTGGTGAATCTGGCGGTCCGCCTGCGGACGCTGAAGGGGCAGGATCTGGAAGAGACTGTTTCCACCCGCCTGCTAATCTACTGTGCCACCCTGATGGCCGCCGGAGTGTCGACACTGCAGGCGGCCCGTGCCACGCTGGTGGAACCGCTGAGCGATGACATCGATATTCAGGAAGGGTTGCTGGAGGCCATCCGTGCCACCTTCGGCGATGAATGATGAGCCGTCGGGGTCTGCTGGAGTTTCTGGAGCTGGAAGAGTGGGTAGGGCAGCGTTGGCATCGCTGGGCTTCCCGGGCTGCCAGTTATCCCCATTATCCCGAGGCAATGGTCAGGTTCCGGGCGCTGGAGAAAAGTCTGGCGGTCTTTTTTCGCCTTAGCGGTGGAGACCCGGGTCTTGAGCTCGGTGCCATATCCGCCCGGGTGTCCGGACATCGGCTCCGCTGGCGGCAGCGCCTGGGCTTTGACGAAGAGCTCCTGGACTTGGCCCGGGTGGACGAGCAACATCTGCTGTTGCCGCCGCACATTGACCTGCTTCCCGACCGGAACCTCAATCGTGATTTGTATTTCTGGCTGGCTGCTTACCTGGCCTGTGCCCAGTCACTGCCGTCTGAGCCGGACTCACTGCGCCGGGATATCCTCACCCTCCGGGAAGTGCGGCGCACCAGTGGTATGGTGCTGGCACATTACCCGGGCCTCGGTGCACGCCATGACCGATTGTGCTCAGCTCTACTGGCGCGCCGCCCCAAGCGGCAACTACCGCGTCTGGAGGCAGCACTAGAGGCAGTGATCCGTCGATTGCTTGGCGACTCGATGCCCCTGGTCGGGGTTGCCAGAGATCTTTATTCTGCTGTTCTCGACGATAGAACACTGTATGAGTGGCTTGCACCGAAAGGCTATCGACCACCGCTGCCGGTACCCCTTTGGGGAGAAGCAGTAATGTTGGGAACGGTGCCCCGTACACCGGATGAACAGGAAGATGTTACCGACGACAGTGAGGCGCAGATGGGGCCAGAGGGGCGACGCAAGGCCAGCCGTCGCCGCCAAACTGAGAGTGAACGGGACGATCCTCTGGTGTTCAACCGCTTCGAGAAAATGCTTTCCATTGCCGAGATGGTAAATCTGAACCGTCTGGTGGACGATGAGGAGGACGAAGATGCTCACAAGTCCGCCGAACAGCTGGATGAGATCACCGTCAGTCCCCACCATAAAAAAGCCGCCGCAAAAATCAGGCTGGATCTGGACTTGCCTCCAGATGTTGCCGCCGGTGCTCCGCTGTCGGGAAAATACCGATACCCGGAGTGGGATTACCGCAAAGGTCGTTATCTACCGGAGCACTGTCAGGTTCTTGTTGAGCCCTACAGCGAGGCAGAGCAGACCATGCCACAGGACGAAGCGGCCCGGCGCAGGATTCTGAGTGTGCGGCGCCAGTTTGAGGCGCTGCGCCCGGGCCGCGAGGTGCTGCGAGGCCAACTGGAGGGGACGGAGCTGGATATGGATGCCGTCGTCCGTGCCCACTGCGACCTGGCCGCCACTGGCACAGCCAGTGACGGTCTTTACCTCGCCTCACTGCCACGTACCCGGGATCTGGCGGTGGATATTCTGGTGGATGTCTCCCTGTCGACGGATGCCTGGCTGGAGGATCGGCGGGTGATCGATGTGGCCCGGGAGGCGCTGTTGGCTCTAGCCCACGGCCTGTCCCTGTCCGGCGACGACTACGCCATCCACTGTTTTACCTCCCGGCGGAGAGAACAGGTTTGGGTGAGTACCCTGAAGTCCTTTGATGAGGTTATGGGGGAACGGGTAGAGCGACGAATTCAGGCTCTGCAGCCGGGCCACTATACCCGTATGGGGCCGGCCATTCGTCATTGCACAGAACTTCTGGCACAGCGCCACCAGCGCCACCGTCTGCTGCTGATGCTCAGCGACGGCAAACCCAACGACACTGACTATTACGAAGGCCGTTACGCTATCGAGGATACCCGCAGGGCAATTCTCGATGCCCGGCAGCAGGAGGTACAGGTATTCGCTGTCACTGTGGACAGAGAGGCGGAAGCCTATCTGCCCCGCCTGTTTGGCCGAGGAGGTTGGGCTATGGTGAGTAGGCCGGAGCATCTGCCCCAGGCTTTGCCTGCTATCTATCGGCGGGTTACGTCGCGCTGATCACTTCTTGGATGAGTGCCGACCAAAGAGCAGGCTTTTGGGGTTATCTATTGGGAGATTGGCGGTTAGCCGGTGAATACCGATGGCGCAGCGCCCCACCAGCCAGATCAACAGGGCAGTGAAGAATAGATACCCGAAAATCCAGGCAGTAACCGGGGATGCACCCAGGTAGCCAAGCCCCTGCCAGGAAGCGAAGGCCAGCGCACAGGCCATCAGGCCGATCCAGAACGTACGCGCCTGAAAACGGAGATGGCTAGCCACCCAGGGGGCACTGCCGGGGCATCGCCAATGGGCCAGAATTGCGGCTAGCGGAGCCGTCACCACTGTCATGATACTGCCCAGCAGCAGCCCATATATAACTATTGCCCAGCCCCGGCCGGTGACGTCCTTGGTCTGTGATACGTTAATTGTCATGGGTTGGTTTTAACATACTGGAAGCTTACACCGCTACTACCTCAATCTTACGGATACTTTAAAGAAGTCTCATAAATGTATAAAAGGGGTGTTTATGTAGAAGAGAAAAAAATACAACCCCGAGTTCAAGCGGGATGTAACCTCGACACTAGTTGGGATAATTTATATTACTGGATTAAGCTCTTTCCCATTTCAATCCCCTCAATATCCGCTTCATCGATCAGCTGGTGCAGGTAGCGGTTGATGGTCAGGCGCTGGCGCACTTCGGCTAGGTAGGCGGCCACCTGGTCGTGTACCTGTTCGTAAGGCAGGGGTATCCCCGGGATTTTGCGGTCCACCTGTACCAGATGTACGCCGTAGCGGGATTCAATGGGCTCATTGGCGAGCCCCGCTTCCAGCGCAAATACCTGCTGTTCAAATTCCGGGGTGGTCTGTCCTCGGGTAATCTGGCCGAGATTGCCGCCGGTTTCTTTGGAGGGACAGGCGGAGAATTGTCGTGCCAGCGCCTCAAAGCGATCCGGTGAACGTTGTAATTGCGGCAACAGTTCCAGGGCGGTTTGCCGGGCACGCTGCAGGGTAGCCTCATCATCGGGTGCTGCGGCGATCAGGATGTGGCTGACCTGCAACAGGTCGGGGCTCTGGAAATTTTCCCGGTGGCTATCGAAATAGCGGCGACACTCCTCGTCGCTGGGGAGCTCCGCCGGTGCCTCCCGTTCCAGTAGCGTGCTGAGCAGTGATTCTTCCGATAAAACCTCATCCCCTTCTTCAAGTACTTCTTTTGCCTTTTGCAGCAGCAGGGTGCGGATCACCAGTGCTTCAGCAGCTTTTTGAATGCCCTCCTGCGGTGTGCCTGCCGGGTGGTACTGAACTTCCCGGGCAACATCGTCTGCCGAAATCGGCGCGCCATTGACACGGATTTCAGGTACGTTGGTGGCAACCGGTGGTGGGGTAAAGCTGGAAGGGCAGCTCATATCTGTCTCCTGACAATGTTGGGTTGGGAAACGGTTGACCCCGGTGGCCTGTGTGCCGGTCACCGGGGGGATACTGTGATCAGGCTCTCTTTCTGCGCACGATCTGGTAGTTCCTGAGCAGGTACTTCACCGGTGCCGCCAGGCCACTGATAATGTGCACGAGGCGGGTAAAGGGGAAGATCAGGAACAACGTCATGCCCAGGAACACGTGCAGTTTGTACACCAGCGACACCGGGGCAATGGATGCCGCGGCTTCCATCGGTTGCAGTATGACCAGTAATTGTGCCCAATTGGCCAGCATCACCATGACCGAACCGTCCATGTGCTGGCTCGATGCATAGATGGTGCTGAGCCCCAGGATCAGCTGGATATACAGTAATACCAGTACCAGCAGGTCGGAGAAGTTGCTGCTCGCCCGCACCCGAGGGTCGGTGAAGCGGCGTACGATCAGCATGGTCAGGCCGATAAAGCAGAGCGCACCAAACAGCCCGCCCGACACCATGGCCAGCAATTGTTTGTTCGGTGTGGAGATCACATGGTGGTAGATGAATTCCGGTGTCAGCAGTCCCACCAGATGACCGGCCAGCACAAACAGGATGCCGACATGAAAAGCGTTGCTGGCCAGCCGCATGCTGCGGGTGCGCAGGATCTGACTGGAGCCCGCTTTCCAGGAGTACTGTTCGCGGTCGTAACGGGCCCAGCAACCGACCACGCAGACCAGCAGTGCCAAGTAGGGGTAGACCCCAAAAAGAATCGTGTTGATATCCATGATAGTTTCCTCAGTTTGCCCAGCGCACAGCGACGCTGTCGTTAGGGGATCGTTGCGGGGGCTGCGGCGTATTAGAGGGACAGCTATCCCCGCCTCCGGCCCCAAAAGTGACCGCTTCTTCCTCCCAGATTTTGTCCAGTGCCTCGGGGGTGTCGTCCCGCTTCTCGCCAGCCGCTTTCGCGCGCAGTTCCTCGACGTCTATTGGTACACCGCTGATCATCAGCAGGCTGTCAAAGAGTGTGTCGTAGGGTGAACTGCGCTCTTTCAGGCGTGCGCTCAGCAGGCCGAGGATATGGGCTACATCTGCCAGTCCTTCGCGGGCCTCCAGATCCGGCCGGTGGGCCAGGAACTCCAGATAGAGGGGAATGAAATCCGGCAATTCCCGCACGTCAATGTGGAAGCCCTGGCTGCGGTAAACAGCCAGCAGATCTACCATGGCCTGGCCGCGGTCCCGGGATTCACCGTGCACGTGTTCGAACAATAGCAGTGACAGGGCACGACCACGGTCGAACAGTCCGGAGTATTGTTCCTGGGCGTCCATCAGGTCGCCGTCGTAGATCTGGTGCAGCAGGTCGTTGAGGCGTTGACGCATGGCGGGGGATATCTCCCGCGCCGCCAGGATGACTGCTTCTAGTTCGGTGACCTGTGCCTGCAATTCGGCTTTTGGGTAATCCATCAGCCGGGAGATGACTTTGAGAATATCCATGGCTTATTTCTCCCATACCTGGACGGTCTGGATGACATCCCGGCGGGTGGTTTTCTTGGTGCCAAACAGGTTGATGTCGGATTCACCAGTGGAACAGCCGTTGCCGAAGGAGAAGCCGCAGCCGCCGCGCTCGGCGAAGACCTCGGACATGGCCTCCTCGCGATGGGCGGTGGGAATCACGAAGCGGTCTTCGTAGTTGGCGATGGCCAGGTAGCGGTACATATCTTCCACCTGCCGCGTGGTGAGACCCACCTCCTCGAGAATCTGCTGGTCATCATGGCCATCGACAATCTGGGCGCGCTTGTAGGCACGCATTGCCAGCAGGCGTTTTAACGCCAGCAGTACGGGCGCCTCGTCACCAGCGGTGAGCAGGTTGGCGAGGTACTTGACCGGAATGCGCAGGGAGTCCACATCGGGAATAATGCCGTTCATGCCCACGTGGCCGGCTTCCACCGCAGATTGAATCGGCGACAGTGGTGGCACGTACCAGACCATCGGCAGGGTGCGGTATTCCGGGTGTAGCGGCAGGGCCAATTGCCAGTCGACGGCCAGTTTGTAGACCGGTGACTGTTGGGCGGCTTCGATGACGGAGTCCGGTACACCGTCCTTGCGCGCCTGCGCGATCACTGCGGGGTCGTGGGGGTCGAGAAAGATTTCCAGCTGCTTTTTGTACAGGTCCTGCTCGGACTCGGTGCTGGCCACTTCGTGGATGCGGTCGGCGTCGTAGAGCAGCACACCCAGATAACGGATGCGGCCCACGCAGGTTTCCGAACAGATCGTTGGCTCCCCGGCTTCGATGCGCGGGTAACAGAAGATGCATTTTTCCGACTTTCCGGACTTCCAGTTGAAGTAGATCTTCTTGTAGGGACAGCCGGACACGCACATGCGCCAGCCGCGACACTTCTCCTGGTCGATCAGTACGATGCCGTCTTCCTCGCGCTTGTAGATGGCGCCGGAGGGACAGGCCGCTGCACAGGTCGGGTTCAGGCAGTGCTCGCACAGCCGTGGCAGGTACATCATGAAGGTGTTCTCGAACTCGCCGTAGATGTCCTTCTGGATGTTGTCGAAATTTCGATCGACACTGCGCTTCTTGAACTCGGTGCCGAGAATTTCCTCCCAGTTCGGGCCCCACTCGATTTTCTCCATGCGCTTGCCGGACACCAGTGAGCGCGGCCGCGCCGTGGGCTGGTGTTTGCCCAGCGGTGCAGTGTGCAGGTGCTGGTAGTCGAAATCGAATGGCTCGTAGTAGTCGTCGATTCCCGGCAGGTCGGGGTTGGCGAAAATATTCGCCAGCACCCGGAACTTGCCGCCGATTTTCGGGTTGATGGAACCGTCGCGATTGCGTACCCAGCCGCCGTTCCATTTGTCCTGGTTTTCCCACTCCTTGGGGTAGCCGATGCCGGGTTTGGTCTCGACGTTGTTGAACCAGGCGTATTCCATGCCCTCGCGGGAGGTCCAGACATTTTTACAGGTGATGGAACAGGTGTGGCAGCCGATGCACTTATCCAGGTTCAGCACCATGCCAACTTGTGAGCGTATTTTCATTGTGATGCCTCCTTAAACGTCCTGGGGAAGTGGTTGCGGCAGGTCGTCGGTATCCGACCCCTCCAGCCAATCCACCTTGTTCATTTTGCGCACCACCACGAACTCGTCGCGGTTGCAGCCGACGGTGCCGTAGTAGTTGAAGCCATAGGACTGTTGTGCGTAGCCACCGATCATATGCGTCGGCTTCATGACTATCCGGGTCACCGAGTTGTGGTGGCCACCGCGGGTCCCGGTCATTTCCGAGCCGGGGGTATTCACTATGCGCTCCTGGGCGTGGTACATCATTACCATGCCCTCGTTGACCCGCTGGCTGACCACTACCCGGCAGGCGATGGCGCCGTTGACGTTGAATACTTCCACCCAGTCGTTGTCCTCAATACCGGCCTTTTGTGCATCCACTTCGCTCATCCAGATAATCGGCCCGCCCCGGGACAGGGTCAGCATCAGCAGGTTGTCGGAGTAGGTGCTGTGGATACCCCATTTCTGGTGGGGTGTGATCCAGTTCAGAACAATCTCGGTATGGCCGTTGGGTTGCTTGCCCTTCACCAGGTCGATGGACTTGGTGCAGATCGGCGGTCGGTAGGACACCATTTGTTCGCCGAATGCCTGCATCCACCTATGGTCCTGGTAGAACTGCTGACGCCCGGTGATGGTACGCCAGGGAATCAGCTCATGGACGTTGGTGTAACCGGCGTTATAGCTGACGTGTTCATCCTCCAGCCCTGACCAGGTGGGCGAGGAGATGATCTTGCGCGGCTGTGCCTGGATGTCGCGGAAGCGAATTTTTTCATCGTGCTTTGGTTCCGCAAGGTGCTTGTGGTCGCGCCCCGTGAGTTTACCGAGCGCATCCCAAGCTTTAACCGCCACATTGCCGTTGGTCTCTGGAGCCAGACTGAGTACCATTTCGGCGGCGTCGATGGCGGTATCGATGCGCGGTTGTCCGTGACTGATACCCTCTTCGGTAACGGTGTAATTCAGTTTGCGCAGCAGTTCCACTTCTTCATCGGTGTTCCAGCCGATGCCCTTGCCACCGTTACCGAGTTTTTCCAGCAGCGGTCCCAGGGAGGTAAACTTTTTGTATGTATTGGGGTAGTCCCGCTCCACCGCCACGATGTTCGGTGCGGTTTTGCCGGGAATCAGCTCGCACTCACCCTTCTTCCAGTCCTGTACCTCGAAGGGTTGCGACAACTCTCCGGGAGTATCGTGGAGGGTGGGCACGGTGACGATATCGGTCTCCACGCCGAGGTTGCCGTTCAGGGCGGCGATCTCGGAGAACTTTTTGGCGATGCCCTTGTAGATGTCCCAGTCAGAGCGCGCTTCCCAAGCGGGATCGGCGGCTTTTGACAGCGGGTGGATAAAGGGGTGCATGTCCGAGGTGTTGAGGTCGTCCTTCTCGTACCAGGTGGCGGTAGGCAACACGATATCCGAGTACAGAGCGGTGGAGGACATGCGGAAGTCCAGGGTGACCACCAGGTCCAGTTTGCCCTCGGGACCTTGTTCCTCAAAGTCGATTTCCTTGGGAATCAGGTCACTACCGCGGGCGAAGTTATCCTCGTTCATAACACCGTTGTTGGTGCCGAGCAGGTACTTGAGCATGTACTCGTGGCCCTTGCCGGATGAGCCGAGCAGGTTGGATCGCCAGATAAACATATTGCGTGGAAAGTTGGCGGGGTTGTCCGGTTGTTCAGAAGCAAATTTCAAATGCCCGGATTTTAGTTGCTGGACGACATAATCCTTCGGATCCATGCCGGCTTTAGCCGCTTCACGGGCAACCTGTAGCGGGTTACGGTTGAGCTGCGGCGCCGATGGGAGCCAGCCCATGCGTTCGGCCTTGATGTTGTAGTCGAGCATGTGCTCCGGCCACTGGGATTTGTCCGCCAGTGGTGACAGCACCTCGTGGACACTGACTTTCTCGTGGCGCCATTGGGAGCTGTGATTGTAGAAGAAGCTGGTGCCGTTCATCTGGCGCGGCGGACGGCTCCAGTCCAGACCAAAGGCCAATGGCAGCCAACCGGTCTGCGGGCGCAGTTTTTCCTGGCCCACATAATGTGCCCAGCCACCACCGCTCTGGCCAACACAGCCGCACATGATGAGCATATTGATCAGCGCGCGATAGCTCATATCCATGTGATACCAGTGGTTCATGCCGGCACCGACGATGATCATGGATTTGCCGCTGGTTTTGTTGGCGTTGTCGGCGAACTCCCTGGCCACCTGGATAACGCGGTCCCGGGGCACGCCGGTGATTTTCTCCTGCCAGGCGGGGGTGAAGGGGATGTCGTCGTCGTAACTGGCGGCAACATTGCCACCGCCGAGGCCGCGGTCGATGCCGTAGTTGGCCATGGTCAGGTCGTAGACGGTGGCGACTCTGGCGGTGGAACCGTCGCCCAGTTGAATCTCCCGCACCGGCACCAGTCGAGGCAGAACATCGTCGTGCTCGCAGTAGTTCCAGTGCTCGTTGCGTTCATCTGCGGCAAAGTGCGGGAAGGCCACAGCCACGGTGTTGTCACCAATCAGCGAGAGCTGCAGTTTGACATCATTGCCATTCTCCCCCTCACGTGGCTCGATATTCCATTTGCCCTGTTCGCCCCAGCGGTAGCCGACGGAGCCCAGCGGTGATACCAGTTCGCCACTGGGTTCATCCAGTGCGATGGTTTTCCACTCAGGGTTGTTGTCCTGGCCGAGTTTGCCGTCCAGATCGGAAGCTCGCAGGAAGCGGGTGGGGCAGTATTGGCCGTCTTTCTCCTCCAGCAGCACCAGCATCGGCATGTCGGAGTAGCGGCGCACGTACTCGGTGAAGTACTCACTGGGTTTCTCCAGGTGAAACTCTTTGAGAATCACGTGACCAAAGGCCATACCCAGGGCCGCATCGGTACCCTGTTTAGGACTCAGCCAGATATCGGTCAGCTTCGCCACTTCGGCGTAGTCGGGGGTGATGGCGACGGTTTTTGCACCTTTGTAACGCACTTCGGTAAGGAAGTGAGCATCGGGGGTCCGGGTCTGGGGCACGTTGGAACCCCAGGCGATGATGTAGTTGGAGTTGTACCAGTCGGCGGACTCCGGTACATCGGTCTGCTCGCCCCAGGTCATTGGCGAGGCGGGCGGCAAGTCACAGTACCAGTCGTAGAAGCTCAGGCAGACTCCGCCGATTAGCGACAAATAACGGGCGCCAGCGGCGTAGGATACCATCGACATGGCGGGAATCGGCGAGAAGCCGATGATGCGATCGGGACCGTACTGTTTGGCGGTATAGACATTGGCAGCGGCGATGATTTCGTTGACTTCTTCCCAGGAAGACCGAATGTAGCCGCCCAGGCCGCGTGTGCTCTTGTAGCTCCTGGCCCGTACCGGGTCCTCGACGATAAAGGCCCAGGCATCCACCGGGTTGTCGAACCGCTTGCGGGCGTCGCGCCACAGTTTCAACAGCGGTTTGCGCACCTTGGGGTACTTGAGGCGGTTGGCGCTGTAGATGTACCAGGAATAGCTGGCGCCGCGTGGGCAGCCGCGAGGTTCGTGATTGGGCAGATCCGGGCGGGTGCGCGGGTAATCGGTCTGCTGGGTCTCCCAGGTGATCAGGCCGTTCTTGACGTAGATTTTCCAGCTACAGGAACCGGTGCAGTTGACGCCGTGGGTGGAACGCACAATCTTGTCGTGCTGCCAGCGCTGACGGTAGCTGTTTTCCCATTCACGATTCTGGTTGCGGGTCTCGCCGTGACCGTCGGCAAACTCTCCCGTGACGGTTTTCTTGAAGAACTGCAAGCTGTCGATGAAATGGCTCATAGCGTTACTCTCTCTTGATCGGTGGCAGTAAGCTGCCGACTCGTGTAGTGGCTTCAGTTACGGGTTGTAAAATTCACCATCCTTGTGCGGGGCGAAGTCCTCCCCACAATGCGGGCAGTGGACCAGAGTTTCAGCACGGTTTTTGCGCAGGTAGAACCACCAGTTAATACCGATACACACTGCATAGAAGGCGGCGAAACCGATCAGCGCCACTTCCGGGGTGGTGGCGGTAATCTGCTCTCCAATAACCTTGGGGATGTAGAACGCGCCGTACGCGGCCACCGCGGAAGTCCAGCCCAGTACCGGACCGGCCTGCTCCTTCGGGAATACCATGGCGATGGTGCGGAAAGTGGAGCCGTTGCCGATGCCGGTGGCGGCGAACAGCACCAGGAAGAGCAGGAAGAAGGGCAGGAAGACCTCTTCAGGTGTGGCCGAGTTGTAGGCGGCTTTCATGTAGTAGGCCACGCCGAGGGCGCTGGCCACCATCACCACGGAGCAGATCTGGGTGACCAGGGCGCCACCCAGCTTATCGGCAATCCAGCCACCCACTGGGCGGATCAGCGCGCCGATGAAGGGACCCATCCAGGCATACATCAGGGCGCTGGGGCCGTTGACGTTGATGGTGTCGTGGGTCATGACGCCGTCCACCACGATGTGCTGGTAACCGAAGATTACCTTGATGGCTAGCGGGAAGGAGGCGGCAAAGCCGATGAACGAGCCGAAGGTCATGGTGTAGATAACACTCATTACCCAGGTGTGCGGGTTATTGAAAATCTTGTACTGGCGAATCAGGCTGGTGCGAATGGCGCCGGGCAACATTTTCAGCCAGAACACGGTGGAGCCGATCACCAGCACCATGACGATTTCCTTGGGCACACCAAAGCCGGAACCGTTGGCGGACTCCGGTAATAGCAGCCACAGGCCCACGGCGGCGGTGACGAAGCCAATCAGCAGCATACCCGCGATCATGCCAAAACTGACGACCGTATTCGGGAGATCGGGGGACACCTCCTGGGAGCGGATGTTGTTCATGCCGAACCAGCCGGCGAAGGCCAGTGGAATCAGCAGCACAAGCCAGATGTAACCGGCGTTGTGAATCCAGGTTTCACTGCCTGCGGGTATCTTGCCGATCAGGGTACCGGAGGTGTTTTCCAGAATCATGGCATCGCCGCCGAACAGACCAAACGTCATCACCAGCGGGATCAGGATCTGCATGGTGGTGACCCCGAAATTGCCGAGGCCGGCGTTCAGTCCCAGTGCCAGCCCCTGTTGTTTCTTTGGAAAGAAGAAGCTGATGTTGGACATGGATGATGCGAAATTGCCGCCACCGAAGCCGGACAGCAGTGCCAGCGCCTGAAACACCCACAGAGGCGTGTTTTTGTCCTGCAGGGCGATACCGGTACCGACGGCGGGGATCATCAATAGCGCAGTGGTGAAGAAAATGGTGTTGCGCCCGCCGCACAGCCGGATAAAAAAGCTGCTGGGTATTCGCAGGGTGGCGCCGGTCAGGCCGGCAATGGCGGTGAGGGTGAACAGCTCGGATTGGGCGAACGGAAAACCCAGGTTCAGCATCTGTACCGTGATAATGCCCCAGTAGAGCCACACGGCAAATCCGCACAGCAGGCTGGGAATGGATATCCAGAGATTTCGAGTGGCAATCTTTTTGCCTTCTGATTCCCAGAACCGGGTATCTTCGACATCCCATTTTTGTAGATCGGCCATGATGGCTCTCCTCGTGAGTACAGTCTTATAACGTTAAAAAATCGTCGGCTTTTGCCTGATCCAGCCGGTGCCGAAATTGATCCAGTTTGATGGCGTAAAACATCAGCACCATGCAGCCCGCCAGCACGCCGTAGAGCAACATGAAGCAGGAACTGCGAATGCCGGTGAGATCGGCCGCCAAACCGAACAGGATGGGCAGCGAGAAGCCGCCGAGAGCCCCGATGGCGGCCACCGCGCCGCCTACCACGCCGACGTTATCCGGGTAATAGTCGTAGATAATCCGGTAGATACTGGCCTTGCCGAAGCCCATAGCCAGCCCCATCACGAAGGTCAGTAGCACGAACACCCACAGGTTGATGTGGATGTTGAGGAACAGATTCCGCTCGATGCCGTGGATGGTCATGGTGGTGGGCGGGTAGGAGAGGAAAAACAGGCACACCAGGCACACCCAGAACACTGACCAGTTGATGCGACGGGCGCCAAAGTTGTCGGCGAACCAGCCTCCCAGGGCGCGCACAATGGCCGCCGGCAGGGTGAACAGCAGGGTGGCAAAAGAGGCGGTTTTCAGGTCGAGGCCGTATTCGCCCACATAGTACTGGGGCAGCCACAGGGTCAGGGCCAGAAAACCGCCGAACACAAAATAGTAGTAGAGGCCGAAGCGCCACACCCGCAGTTCCCGTAGGGGGCGCATTTCCTCTGTCCAGGATTGCCGGGACCTGGTTCGTTGGCTTCTGTCCGAGGGCGACCAGCTAAAGAACCAGAACAGTATCGCGATTGCCAGCAGCACAGTGCCGTAGATATTGGGTACTGCCTGCCAACCATAAGAGAGGATAATCAACGGTGCCACCAGGTTGGTGATGGCAGCCCCGGCATTGCCGGCACCGAAGATACCCATGGCGGTGCCTTGTTGTGAGGCCGGAAACCAGCCGGAAACCAGGCTGATCCCGGTAGCAAAGGTACCTCCGGCGATACCCAGTACCAGGCCGATACTGAGAAACTGCCCAAAGGTCCTGGCGTAGGGGAGGGTGAACAGCGCCAGTGCCACAATCAGTGACTGCACAAAAAATACCAGCCGACCGCCAAAATGCTCAGCCAGCACGCCGCTGATCAGTCGGGCCAGAGCACCGGTAAGAATCGGTGCTGCCACCAGCAGACCGAAGGCGGTTTCGCTCAGACTCAGGTCAGCTTTGATCTGCATGCCGAGAATGGCAAACAGGGTCCAGGCGGCAAAATGGGCGGCAAAGGCGGTTGTGCAGATACCGAGGCTGTACCATTGAATTGGCCGGTTTTGTGACTGGACTGTGGTCATGGGCTTTTCATTTTCTCCCGAATGTGGTTTGAATGTAGTAACAGTGAGTGGTCCCGGACATGACCTGTATCAATCATCGAACCGCTTGAATTTGATGGGGTTTTTTAAAGTACTACCTAAGTGGTAGGGTGATTTTTTTAAAAAACCTTAAATAACATAAGGTTGTTTTTGGTTGTCGGGATGGGTGGAGATGACTGCTCCGAAAGTGGATATTTGGTGGTAATAACCATGGCAATGATGCTGACCGGCAGGAAATTGCGTTTTTCCCAATCGATTGCGATTCAGGTACTGATCCCGATGTTGGTGATCGGTCTGCTTGCCCTGTCGAGCATGCTGGTTTCCCTGCTGGTGACCCTGAATACCCAGCACGATGCCGAGGCGATCAATATTGCCGGCTCAATGCGGATGCAGACCTACCGTATTGCGGTACACCTGCAACAGGCCGTGACGGGAGAGACGGATCCGAAAGATTTGAGTGACACGCTGGTGGAAGAGCACCGTGCTTTTTCTGAAAAGCTGTATCAATCGAGCATTGCCCGGGTAGCGGGTGAACGCAGTGACGTCAGTCTGAAACGCGCCTACCAGCAGGTGGTCACTAACTGGGAACAGCATATGGTCCCGTTATTGTTGTCTCTGAGTTCTGCTGAACAGGGGAGGCTGGCATCGGTCAGTCGGGAATACCTGGGGCATGTCGAGGAGCACGTGGGCGATATCGACAGGTTGGTGCTGAGCATCCAGCAAAATACCGAGGACAAAATCGAGCTCCTGGGCATATACGAGGGGCTCAGCATCTTTCTGTCATTTCTGGCGCTGGTGTTCATCGTTATGCGCACCGACCAAAACCTGGTTCGGCCGTTGCAAGATCTGGTGCGGGCCGCCGAGCATACCAGTGTCGGCGATTTTTCCTACCGCACCTACTACGAGGCGGTCAATGAGATTGGCCTGTTGTGCAGTACCTTCAACGATATGTCCGCCAATCTGGCGCGACACTACCGAAAACTGGAGGACATGGTGGATGAAAAAACCGCCCAGCTGCAGCGCTCCAACCAGATGCTGGACTTCCTCTACAACACCGCGCAGCGACTGTCGGAAGGGGTGGGTGGCAGCCATGAACCCTTCAGGGACATTATGGCCGACCTGAAGACGCTGACTGGTATCCCGTGTATTTCCCTGTGCCTGGCCAACGAGGCCAACACCGACAAATATGATTTGATTCTGCCTGCCGGGGAAGAGCGCGATTGTCTGATCCGCGACTGTAAAAGCTGTTTCATGCAGCCTGACGGTGATCATCAGACTCAGGGTGAGTCATCATTTGCCATTGAGGATTCCAGCGATAATTTTGGCTTTTTGTATATCAACACTGGCCCCAACCTGGAGCTGGAGCCATGGCAGCAGCGGCTTATCGAAGCCGTGGTAGAGCATCTGGCGGCGACCATGGCGCTGGACTACCGGGAAGGGCTGAGTCGGCGGGTAATGCTGTTTGAGGAGCGCTCCATTATCGCCAGGGAGTTACATGACTCTCTGGCTCAGTCCCTATCCTACATGAAAATGCAAGTGGCACGGCTGGTGCGGCTATTTGATCGGGAGGCCCCGGAAGAGCAACTGCGTGAGGGGTTGGAGGATCTGCAGCAGGGATTGAATGCCGCCTATCGGCATTTGCGGGAACTACTGACGACCTTCCGGCTGAAACTGGATTCCCCGAGTCTCTACCAGGCATTGAAAGCCACGGTGGATGAATTTGATCGCCAGAGTGAGCAGACCGAGGTGAAGCTGGAGTTCCACCTGGGGCACTGTCCCTTGACTCCCAATGAGGATATCCACGTTTTGCAGATTATCCGCGAGGCCATCACCAATGCCTTCAAGCACGCAGGGGCCAGTTGTATCGAATTGCGCTGTGAACGTGGTGCCGATAGCCGCGCAGTATTCCGGGTGCTGGACGATGGTGTGGGAATTGCCACTGACCCGGTCAAGGAACACCACTACGGGCTTTCTACCATGCGGGAGCGGGCAGAACTGTTGCAGGGTACCCTGGATATACACCCCGGTGAGGTGGGGGGGACCGAAGTGGTTCTCAGTTTTATGCCAGAGGTCTTTTCCTGAGTAAAATGATCAACTATTCACCTGCGCCAGATCAATTTATTTTAAGGAGTGGCGTTCTAAACTGACCCTATCGTGACAATGATGTACTTTTTGAAGAGGCGACCATGAACGAGTCTAAAAGCAAGTTGATCCTGGTGGATGACCACCCATTGCTGCGCAAGGGCGTACGCCAGCTATTGGCGCTGGAGGATGATATGGAGGTGGTCGGTGAAGCCAGTAATGGTCGCGATGCGGTTGAATTGGTCAAGCAACAGGGGCAGGACGTGGACCTCGTGCTGCTCGATCTGAGCATGAAAGGCATGGATGGCATCGAGACTCTCCGGGAAATGCGTGAGGTGGGTGTGTGCTGCCGTATTGTGGTATTCACGGTTTCCGATGAAAGCAAAGATATGCTGGCGGCGTTCAAGGCCGGAGCCGATGGCTATCTGCTGAAAGATATGGAGCCAGCGGAGCTGGTGGAAAGAATCCGCGATGCCTGTATCGGCAAGATGGTGCTGTCACACGAGCTCACCGAGGTGCTGGCCAAGGCTTTCCGTGATAACGCCCGCAGTGAACAGGATTCAGGCTACGACGCCCTGACTCGTCGCGAAAAGGAAATCCTGCGCATGGTGTCTGCCGGGCTGAGTAACAAGCTGATTGGTCGTGAACTCGATATTGCCGAGGCGACGGTCAAGGTGCATGTTAAACACCTGCTGAAAAAACTCGGTTTGCGCTCGCGGGTAGAGGCCGCAGTCTGGGCGGTGGAACACCAGAAAAATTAATGGGAATCATTTCTTCCGAGCGGAGTTTCTCCTATGGATTCGTCTTATCTACCTCGCGCGATCTGGCTGGCGCGCGCTGAAAACCTGATTTTCCCGCTCTGTCGCCGGGTTCCTTTTCGAATACAGCAATGGTTGCTGGAAAATGTACTTCAGCAATTGCTGGCGGAGGCTTCCGCCGAAGGTGAGCTGGCATTCCTTGAGGGTCGAACCCTGTCAATTCGGGTGACTGATATGGGTGTCGGTTGGCATATTGTCGGTTGCCATCCCCGTTTGTTGGTCTTGCCGCCGAACGATACAGCCGATGTCACGATTCTTGGTCGAGCCAGAGGGTTTGCGTTACTCGCCTCTGGCCGAGAAGATCCCGATACCCTGTTTTTCCGTCGCGAGCTTTGCCTGGAGGGTGATACTGAACTGGGCCTGGGAGTGAAAAACCTTCTGGACAGCATAGAGCGGGATGTCCTGCCACTGCCGATAAGACGGTTGTTGTCGGGTGCGGGGACCATGGCGAATGGTATTTAAACGATTTTCCGGGGGGCGTGCCTGTCAAAGGTCGAGAGATACAAAGCCTCGACCTTTTCCCGGGCCCACGGGGTTCTACGCAGGAAAGTCAGCGATGACTTGATGGACGGGGCATTTTTAAAACACTTGATATTAATTCGCCGGGCCAGGCCATCCCAGTCGTAGTGCTCCACCAGCGCCGTGACAATTTGTTGCAAGGTCACGCCATGTAGGGGGTTGTTCGGTTGCAGATTGGTCATCAGATTGATCCATCACTCTTGTTGTGGTGTTTATACCACTACGATCGGTAAATGGCTGCCCATTAATGTGGTGTTGTACATCATCAGGCTGTTTTGAATCGCAATGGCAATGAGGAAAAGCCGCTTGCGGGATAGACAGCATTGATGGCTGGTTTGCCCGCTACGGGCTCGATCCACTCGGTGTGTCTGAACAGCGCCTCCATGACTGTCAGCAGCTCCATTCGAGCCAGCGGTGCACCGGGGCAGACATGGATCCCCGCCCCATACAGCAGATTTTCGGTCGGGTCGCGATCCAGGCGGAAGCTGTCCGGGCTATCGAAGACATCACTGTCCCGGTTGGCGGAAATCCAGTTCAGCGAGATTCGCTCGCCAGCACCCATTTTTCGGCCACCCATTTCCACCGGGCAGGTCGTGATGCGCCGGTTGGCCACTAGGGGGCCGTGGATCCGCAGAATCTCATCAATGGCCCCGGGCAACCGGGATGGTTGTTCGCGCAACCGTGTCTGTACCTCAATGTGTTTCGCCAGATAGTGAACCAGTATGCCGATTGCTGCAGAAATGGTACCAATTTCTCCGACGGTCCAATTCCGTAAAATGCTCGTCATCTCTTTATGACTTAATGGGCGTCCCCAGACTTCCTCGTGCATCAGGTCGGCGGTGATGTCATCACCAGGTTTTGCGCCAGCCTGGCGACGAACTTCAAGCATGTCGACGACGAGGGTTTCAAGTTCGCGTGCAATATCCGCCATCGCTGTCCGGTCTCCAGCGCGGGTGGCTTCGGTATTCTTTCTGGCCCACTGGACTAGCGGATCGTGCAAACCAGATGGCCAGCCGAGAAATGCACATTGAACCCGTACCGCAAAGGGCTGGGCGATATCGGCCATCAGTTCTACGCGACCATGGGCCGGTATATTGTTAATTAGTTCTGTGATGATTTCCCGGCAGGAAGGTCCGAATGCCTCCATTCGGGCCGGCGCAAAGTAGGGCTCGATGATATGCCGGTAGACTGTATGTTCCGGGGGATCCATACCATTCGGGATGGACAGGTGCCGGGACACCACGCTGCTGAAGGTGTCGTGATCGTGAAGTACCCGGGTAAGGTCCCGATGCCGGAATAGTGACCACTGCATAGTCTCGTTGTAAGCGACAGGGCATTGTTCACGCATGTTGTCGTAAGCGGCGCGTTGGTCGCGAAGAACCGCTTCGGATTGCGGGTCCCAATCGGATCGGAGTTTGTCAGTCATGGTTACGCCTTTTCATGTCAGAGTATTCTGAGAACAGTTGGCATGCAGAATCCTGCAGGAGAGTGATATGTTCTGGTGCAGAGTCAACCGGCTCTGGTCGAGCGAAAAACACCATTACGTGAAGTCCATGCCCGGCTTGCCATACCAGTAGCCATTGCAAAATGTGGCTGCGCCCTGGTCACTGGCAATGAGTTGATTGCTGAGCGTTTCTCCTCGACGTATCCGGTCAAATTGCTCCAGCACCTGGAATGTGTTGCTGCTGTTTGGACTGATGCGAAGAATATCAACACCAATAGCTGCCATGTCATGGTATTCCGCCAGCAAATTGTGAATATCGCCAGAGAGTGTCTGAATGCCATTCAGGGTAAATAGCGACGTATTTTCACGCGTGTGCACGGGAATACCGTCTGGATAATCCAGGCAACTCAGCTGGCAGTCATCCTTTGGCAGGTTGCGGTTGCGGGCGGTAAAACAGCGAGCGGAGTAGGCCAGAGGCAAATGCCCATAGCTGAATATTTCCGTTTGTACCTGTTGGGCAAAACCGAACTGCTGGACTTCTTCGAGGATACCTTGCAACGTGTGGCGGCTCAGCTCTACCGGCATCACCCAGCGCATCATGCCCGCCTGTTGCAGGACACGCAGGCTGGCGCTGTTGTAGATATTGATGGACGGACCGGCGACAAATGGCAGATTTCGCTCCGAAAGCAGTTCCACCGCTGCCATGTCGTTGGCCTCCATCAGGCAGCCACTCTGATCGCAGAGCTTGCGCAAGGTTGCCAGGTCGGCACGTGACTCGATCAGTGCCAGGGTGGAGAGCACTACCTGTTTACCCGCCTCGGCCAGTGGTGCTGCCATTTCCAGCCACTCCGATGGGTGAACCTCGCGCCGCTTTGGGCAAACAGTTTCCCCCAGATAGACGATATCAGCGGGGGAAGCCAGTGCCTGGTGATAAAAGTCTTCCACCTGTTGTCGCGGCCAGTAATAGAAAATTGGTCCCAGGGACAATTGCATCGGTTATTCCCCGTTGTTGTGGGTGTTTATTGCCAGGGACGTGAGTAGGCTCCAAAGGTGGTTTGACTGCCCTCGGAAACCCTGGAAAGAGTATCGAACCACTCCCTGCGAGGGGTGAAGCATTCGTCGGCATTGTGATAATGATCCAGTGCTTCCCGCCACACGCTGACCACCTGCGCCACATAGGCGGGACTGCGTTGGCGTCCTTCGATCTTGATGGCCTTGATGCCGATCTCCGCCAGCTGGGGAATCAACGCCAGGGTGTTCAGGCTGGTGGGTTCCTCCAGGGCATGATAGGTCTGCTCTTCCACCTTGAAACGGCCTTTGCAGAGGGTGGGGTAACCAGCGTTTTCGCCGGCCTTGAAGCGGTCGATCAACACCCCGTTGAGGCGTGACTCCCGGCCACTGGCTGTCTCTTGCCAGCGCACCGCTGAAGCAGGTGAGCAGGCGCCACAGGTGTTGGGGGATTCGGCGGTGACATAGGATGACAGATGGCAGCGGCCCTCGGCCATGATGCACAGACTGCCAAAACCGAATACCTCCAGATCCACCGGACTGACGGCCGCCAGTTGCCGCACCTGGGACAGGGAAAGCACTCGCGGCAGCACGGCACGGCGAATGTCGAACCGGCGTTGGTAAAAGGATAGTGCGGCAGCGTTGGTGGCCGATCCCTGAACCGATAGATGCAGGGCGAGTTGCGGATGTCGTTCCCGGGCGTAGTCGAGTACACCCAGGTCGGCGACGATCAGTGCGTCAACCCCCAGGTGCGCGGCGCGATCTACCGCTGTCTGCCAGGCGCTCCAGTTGTGCGGTTGTGGATAGGTATTGATGGCCACGAATAACCGGACATCATGCCTGCGGGCGTGTTCCAGGGCCTGGTCTGCCTTGCTGTCATTAAAGTTGAGGCCGGCGAAATGACGGGCGTTAGTGGCGTCCCGAAAACCGATGTAGACAGCATCTGCACCATTGTCCACGGCGGCCTTGAGTGCGGGCAGGCTGCCCGCTGGACAGACGAGTTCCATAGTCGATCCTCTGGGTAATAAAAAAACGTCCGACTCAAATGGACCGGACGCAAAATCCCTGGAGTAGGGGTAAAAGCTTGGTGTTAACAGGCCCTAGTTTGTCACCGGTACCAGTAAGACCTTCTGCCGGGCCCGGTGAATCACACCGGGGGCTGTTCCGCCGATCAGGGTATCGTAGAAAGGGCTGTGACCGTGGTTGCCGATGACGATCAGGTCTGCCTGTAGACGGTCCGCAGCCTGTATCAATTGATCGACGGGTTTCCCTTCCAGCATGACTGCACGGCAGTTGATACCCCGGGCAGACAGGTCATCGGCCATGTTCTTCAGCCGTGTCAACGCCTCATCGTAGGACAGCTGTATTTCTTTCTTCAGTTCTTCATCAGTGGCACCTTCCATACCCGGTAATTCAGTTTCCACGGTTGCCAGAATCAACACGGCACGGTACTGCATAGCCAGATCGATGGCCGCATCGAGCACACTCTCTGCATTTGAATCCAGGTCGATTGCCGCAAGTATGGTTTTCATGGTGCAACTCCTTGGTTGACCTAAAAATGGCATAACAAATTCTGCGGTGCCTGCCTCAGCTTGCAATTGATGTACGTCAAGCGTGTCTCCGAAGAGGTTCTTCTCTTAGGGGGTACCACTAAATAGACGGGTTAAGGCAGGTTTTGGGTTGCCGGCCATGGTATTTGGCTATCTATCTGAAATTCATGAATTATTTATGGTTCTGCAATTACCTCCTTGGTGGTATTAGCAGGCGAGCTGGTCTTTTTTACAAGCTTCGCCCGATGACCTGGATCAACTGTCATACCACAACCTCTAGGTAGATTTGGCTCATCAGTCCCGGTTGTCGTTTTACAGTCAGATACAGTTCCCGCGAGGAAAAACACCATGTCCCAGGCAACAATCAATTTACTGGACCTCAAAGATCCGAAAATCAGGATGCTGCATATTACGTGGTTCGCCTTTTTTCTCAGTTTTGTCGTCTGGTTCAGCCATGCCCCAATGCTGGCGGTAATAAAGGAGGCTTTTGACCTCACTGGAGAGCAGGTCAAGGCACTGATGATTCTCAATGTGGCCATGACCATTCCCGCCCGGATACTGATTGGTATTCTGGTAGACAAGTTTGGGCCACGACATATTTTCAGCGGTTTGCTGATACTTTCCGGCGGTATCTGCCTGTTGTTTGCCACGGCCACCAGCTATGAACAGTTGGCGTTATTCCGTTTTCTGCTCGGCTTTGTCGGTGCAGGATTCGTGATTGGCATTCGCATGGTCGGTGAGTGGTTTCCGGCCAGACAGGTGGGCTTGGCCGAGGGTATATACGGTGGCTGGGGCAACTTCGGTTCTGCGGCCGGCGCCATGGCGCTGCCTACCATTGCCCTGATGTTTGGGGGTGATAACGGTTGGCGTTATGCCCTGGGTCTTACGGGTGTCGTCGCTTCCTTCTATGGTGTGTTTTACTACCTGAAAGCTCGCAATACGCCAAAGGGTTCCACCTATTTCAAACCGAAAAAATCCGGTGGCTTGGAAGTATCCAGCTGGGGAGATTTCTGGTTTTACCTGGCGATGAATATCCCGATGTACATCGCCCTTGCAGTACTGACCTGGAAATTGTCTCCGTCCAACCTGGGACTGCTCTCCTCGGGAGGGGCCGGTGGTATCTACATCGGTCTGGTGCTGCTCTATCTATTCCAGGTGTACCAGATCTGGAAGGTGAACCACGAACACCTGAAACAGGGTGTCCCGGAAATGCAACGTTACCAATTCAGGCAGGTGGCGATTCTCGACGGGTCCTATTTTGTTACCTTCGGTTCCGAGCTGGCGGTGGTCTCGATGCTGCCATTGTTCTTCCTGGAAACCTTTGAGGGACTCGACCCAGTCAAGGCTGGGCTACTGGCCTCAGGATTCGCTTTCATGAATCTGGTGGCACGTCCCGGTGGCGGCTGGCTGAGTGACAGATTCGGACGTCGGAAGACCCTGATGATTCTGATTTCCGGGCTCGCCGCAGGCTATTTCCTGCTTAGCCATATCGATGGCACCTGGTGGATTTTTCTGGCGGTGCTCGCCACCATGTGCTGTTCGTTCTTTGTCCAGGCGGGGGAGGGTGCCGTGTTTGCCATGGTGCCGCTGGTACAGCGGCGTATGACCGGCCAGATCGCTGGTATGGCTGGAGCCTATGGCAACGTTGGTGGTGTGACCTATCTGACCATTCTGTCGTTTGTCGATTATCAAACCTTTTTTCTGCTGATTGCCGCTTCCGCTATTCTGTTGTTTGTAGGTGTGATTTTCCTGAAGGAGCCTTCCGGCAAGATGGCCGAAGTATTACCTGATGGAACAGTGGAGCTGATCGACGTAAGCTGACATGGCAACCAACGTGACGGAGAAGGTGCATACGTGAGTCAAGGGGGCATTGAAACAGCAAATGTTTTCCGGGCCACTGTGGGGTGTTGCTCCGATGCAGGCGTCAAACCGGTCAATGAGGATGCTGTGGGCTATCGTATTCCCGACGATCACCTGCTCAATACCAAAGGCATCGTTGTGGCGCTGGCAGACGGCGTCAGCACTGCCGAGGCGGGCAGGGAGGCGGCGGAGCTGTGCATTCGCTCGGTGCTAAACGATTACTATACGACCCCGGAGACCTGGAGTGTCAAACATGCTATTCAGAAAATTCTCACCCCGCTGAATCGTCAACTATATAACCTAGGGCACGAAATCCACAATGAGGCGCGGGGTTATGTCACCACCCTGAGTGTGCTGGTGATCAAGTCCCACCTGGGCTACCTGTTTCATATCGGCGACAGCCGTATCCACCGCCTGGCGGCAGAGGACGGACAATTAACCCAGTTGACCCGGGATCACACGGCGGGTATTTCCACCGAACAGAATTACCTGATCCGCGCCATGGGTATGGATACCAGCCTCAATGTGGATGCCAGCGTTGTCACCCTTAAGCAGGGTGACATTTTTCTGCTCACCAGCGATGGGGTACACGATTTCCTTTCCATTGAAGCGTTGCGAGGACTGATCGAGCGCCATCCGGAAGATTACCAGCGCGCCTGTCGTACCATTGTTGCTGCTGCGCGGGCCGCCGGCAGTAATGACAACCTCAGTTGTGTGCTGCTGCGTATCGATCACCTGGCGCTGGAGAATATCGAGGACCTTAACGAGCGGTTGACCCGGCTGCCGTTCCCGCCTGATCTGTCCCCCGGACTGAAGATTGATGGCTACGAAGTGTTGGCAGAAATGTATGCCAGCGAGCGAACTCAGCTCTACCGGGTGCGGGACCTGGACACTGGTGCGGAGCTGGTGATGAAAACCCCGTCGCAGAATTACTGTGACAGCCCTGCCTATATTGAGCGCTTTATTATGGAGGAGTGGATCGGTCTGCGGGTCGACCATCCCAATGTGGTCAAGGTGATCGCCCCGAAAGGGGAGAGAAAATTTCTCTACTACCTGATGGAACTGGTGCCGGGCTTGCCCTTGGACCAATGGCTGGAACAGCACCAGGAGCGCCGACCGAGGGACCTGATCGCGCTGGTGGAGCAAATCGCTGCCGGCCTGGAGGCGCTGCACGAGAAGGAAACCGTGCACCAGGATCTGAAGCCCGGCAACATTATGGTGACGCCGGACATGGAGGTTCGCATTGTTGATTTTGGCTCGGTGTATGTTCCCGGCATTCATGAAATATTTACGCCGATGACCCGCGAAGTGGCACTGGGCACCCTGGACTATGCTGACCCCGCCTACCGCTTCCGTATCAACACCGGCATCCGTGGCGATATCTATTCCCTGGGCGTGATTGTCTACGAAATGTTTACCGGCTTTTTGCCCTATGGTCACCGCATGGAAAAATGCCGTTCCCGGGAAGACTTCCTGCGGATGCGCTACGTTCCGAGTTACCATCACCGGGATCTGATTCCGTTTTGGTTTGACCGGGCGCTGGAAAAGGCTGTGTCCATCGAACCGGAACAGCGTTACGAAACCCTGCAGGGTTTCCTTCGGGACCTGAAACAACCCAACCCGGAATTTCTCAAGGAAGACCCGCAGCGTCCGGTGGAGAAGGATATGCTGCTATTCTGGAAAATGCTTTCCTTTGTATTATTCGGGTTGCTGATAATTTCGCTGCTGGTGTCCGCATCTCGCTGATGGTCTCGACAGCCCACGCGGATCTGACCCGAATCAACCGAACTGAAGACAAGAGAGAATTTATGTCCCACGCCGCCAAAGAATTTGTCCCCCTGCACATCGCCGTCCTCACGGTTTCCGACACCCGCACGCTGGAGCAGGACAGCTCCGGTCAGTTGCTGGTGGACCGTCTTTCCGAAGCTGGCCATGTGCTGGCGGATCGGGCGTTGATCCCCGACGATATCTACCGTTTGCGTGCTGAGGTGTCCCGTTGGATTGCCGACCCGCAACTCCAGGTAGTGCTCGTGACCGGCGGCACTGGCTTCACTGATCGGGATTCCACCCCGGAGGCGCTGTTGCCACTGTTCGACAAACAGGTGGAAGGCTTTGGCGAGCTTTTCCGGCAAATTTCCTTTACCGAGATCGGCACTTCTACCGTGCAGTCCCGCGCTGTGGCGGGCCTGGCCAACCGCACGCTGGTGTTTTGCATGCCCGGTTCCACCAATGCCTGCCGCACTGCCTGGGACAGGATCCTCGGAGAGCAACTGGATGCCCGCACCCGCCCCTGCAATTTTATTCCTCATGTGGCGCGGGTTGCTGAATGCGAGGGCCGCTCATGAACGGTTGTGACCGATCTGGATTAATGACCGTCGAAGAGGCGCTGGCGCAGCTTTTGGCGGCGGCACAACCACTGTCGGATACCGAAACCGTATCCTTGATGCAGGCCCTTGGTCGAGTGTTGGCTGCTGACCAGCAATCGCCGGTAGATGTGCCGCCGGCGGACAACAGTGCCATGGACGGTTTCGCCCTGCGCTTTGCCGACTGTCATGCTGGTGAAGAAACCACCTTGCCGATCAGTCAGCGCATTACGGCCGGTGCCGTGCCAGAGCCTCTACAGCCGGGAAGTGCCGCTCGTATCTTCACGGGTGCGGAAGTACCTCCTGGTGCCGATACGGTGGTGATGCAGGAGCAGTGTCGTTGGGACGATGCCCGGGTGACCCTGGCTGCCGATATCAAGTGCGGCACCAACATACGACCCATCGGACAGGATATTCACCGCGGCGCCACGGTGTTGGTCCGGGGTCACCGCCTCAAACCCCAGGACCTCGGTCTGCTGGCCTCGGTCGGTATTGCCGAGGTACCAGTATACCGGCGCCTCAAGGTCGCTTTGTTGTGTACCGGCGATGAACTGGTGGAACCCGGCGAGCCGCTGCCGCCGGGACATATCTACAATTCCAACCGCTTCACCCTGATGGGTCAGTTGCAGGCACTGGGTTTCGATTATGTCGACCTGGGCAGGGTAGCGGATACGCCAGAGGCTACCGAGCAGGTGCTGCGCAGGGCCGCTGCCGAGGCCGACTGTATCATCAGCAGCGGCGGAGTCTCTGTGGGTGATGAGGACCACGTCAAGGGCTGTGTCGAGAAGCTGGGCAGCCTGGACCTTTGGCGCATGGCGATCAAACCCGGCAAGCCGCTGGCGTTTGGCCAGGTGCAAGGCACACCCTTTATCGGCCTGCCCGGCAATCCCGCTTCGGTATTCGTCACCTTCGCCATTGCTGCACGTCCCTATTTGTTGAAAAGCCAGGGGGCCAGTGATTACCTGCCCACGCCAATTCCCGTGATTGCCGGGTTCAGTCGACCGCATGCGGCGAAACGTCAGGAATACCTGCGCGCACGGCTGGTTCAGGATACGCAGGGGAATGTGCGTGCCCAACTGGCGGGCAGCCAGAGCAGCGGCGTGCTTTCCAGTGTTTCACAGGGCAATGGCTTTGTGGTGCACCGTCTCGGGGAAAGCATTGATGAGGGCAACGCCGTCCCATACCTATCGTTTTCCGATCTGCTTTTCTAGTCACCCCTCTCCAGCCATTCCCGGCTGACTTGATCTGAATTCTATGAAGCCGGGGAGGCGGCTTCTATAATCAAAAGTAAAGCAGTCCCGGCGAAGGGTCGGGGCAGAAAATAAGGAAAGGGCACTATGGGCAATCGGGTGACTCTGGCATTTTTGGGTGCCGCCAACACCGTAACGGGTTCGCGTTATCTGATCGAGGTAGATGATCGGCGGGTGCTGGTGGACTGTGGATTGTTTCAGGGCTACAAGCATCTGCGGGAGCGCAACTGGAAACCCTTTCCGGTTGACCCCGGCACAATTGAGGCGGTGTTCCTTACCCATGCCCATCTGGATCACAGCGGCTACCTGCCGAGATTGGTCAAAGACGGTTTCAAGGGGCCAATCTATTGTACCCAGGCAACCCGTGATCTCTGCAAGATCCTGTTGGCCGATTCTGCACATCTGCAGGAGGAGGAGGCGGAATACCGCAATCGCCATCAATACAGCAAGCACCAGCCAGCCCTGCCGCTCTATACCCGGCAGGATGCGGAAAAGGCGATGAAACAATTTGAAGTGGTGGGATTCAGTTCCGTGGCAGATGCGCGTGCAGGCGAGTCGACTGCGACGGTAACCATGGGTGATATCGAGGCCAGTTTTTATGCCAATGGCCATATTCTCGGCTCCGCCTTTCTGGATGTGCATGCGGGCGGCCGGCATATTCTTTTCAGCGGCGATATGGGTCGCAGCAATGACCTGGTAATGCGGGCTCCGGAACTGCCGGTATCCTGTGATTACCTGGTGATTGAATCCACCTATGGCAATCGTCTCCATGACAATCGCGATGTCTGGGACGTGGTATCTGAAATCATTAATGACACGGTGTCTGCGGGTGGCTCCGTACTGATCCCGACCTTTGCGGTAGGGCGTGCCCAGGCCATGCTTTATCTGATTACCGAGCTGCGGCAACAGGGGAGAATTCCCTATTTACCGGTTTTTCTGGACAGCCCCATGGCGATCAGTGCCACGGAGGTCATGCTTCGGCACCATCGTTATCACCGCCTGAACAAGGCTTCCTGCCAGCAGCTGTCACGGGATGTCACCTTTGCCCGAACGGTGGAGGATTCGATTGCCATCAACCGGGTACATGTGCCGGCCATTATTCTCTCGGCCAGCGGTATGGCAACGGGTGGACGGGTGTTGCATCACCTGCAGCGAATGCTCGGTGACCATCGCAATACCGTAATGTTTGCCGGTTATCAGGCACCGGGTACCCGGGGGGCCCGCCTGGTGGGTGGCGAGAAAAAAATCAAGATATTCAATCGCTACCATGAGGTGAAAGCGCGGGTGGAATGTCTGGATTTTCTCTCTGCCCATGCCGACCGGCTGGAGTTGTTGCATTGGTTGCAGCAAATGCCCGCCGCGCCAAAACGTTGTTTTGTCACCCACGGTGATGAAGAGGCAGCCGACCAGTTTCGTATCAGTCTCGGCGAAGAGCTGGGTTGGGATGCCTGTGTCCCGGACATGGGCGACAAGGTGAAATTGTAATCAGGCCTGACTGACCTGCACGTCCGCAGTGAATTGCTTCTCGCTTGACAGGGAGTTGCTGACAAAGCAGTTTTCCTCTGCCTTGCGCAACAATTTTTCGGCTTTTTCCCGATCTTCCCCGGCAGCAATCGTCAATTGGGCGAGGGTGCTGATCCGGGTAAACAGGACCCTCTTATCCACCTTGTCCAGAACACCTTCACTGGTGCATTGAATTTCCAGCCAGTCCAGACCGGCTGCACGGGCGATGGATCTGAAGGTCAGTGCCAGGCAGTTGGCCACGGCACCCAGCAGCATTTCTTCCGGGGTCCAGGTGTTGCCGGGCCCATCAAAATTCAATGGCGCAGCGACCTCCAGTGTGCAGTCATTTCTCAGCGTGGTAGCAAAGTTGCCCCGGGCTGTGCCGTAGGTCGTTGCCTGGTATTGATGGGGTAGTGGTTGCATAAACGGTCTCTGATTCAGTTGTGCTGGTGCCAGCGCGCATAGCGCTGTTGGTCAGTCTGTTTTGCATCAACCCACTTCGTGCTGCCATCCCGGTAGTATTCTTTCTTCCAGAACGGCGCGTGGGTTTTCAGGTGATCCATAATAAATTCACAGGCATTGAAAGCCGCTTCGCGATGGATGCTACTGACACCCACGAAAACAATCTGATCACCGGGCAACAGGTCGCCGATACGGTGCACAATGCGGATATCGATCAATGCCCAGCGTTGTTCGGCCTGTTCGGCCGTCTGTTGCAGGGAGGCCTCAGTCATACCGGGATAATGCTCCAGGTGCATGAAGCCCAGCGGCTTATCGCCGGTGTCGCGCACCTGACCGGTAAATATTGCGATACCGCCCACGTCAGTTCTGTCGGCCTGTAACTGACGAATTTCCTGGCCGGTATCAAAGTCTGCGGCCTGTACCGCAACGGTTATCATCCGCCGGTTACCGGGGGGAACAGCGCCACTTCGTCGCTGTCCTGCAGCAATGTGTCTTGAGAGGCCATGGTCTGGTTGACGGCGTATAGCAATGTCCCTGTGCCGAGTGCCTGCTGCCATTCTGATCCGCGTTGTTTGAGGGCTGCCAGTAAGTCAGCAATATTATTTGTCCCGGGGGCCAACGGCACCACAATTTCGCCAGTACCTAATTGCTCCCGCAGGTTGCCAAAAAAAAGAATTTTCATGGGTTTACTTTCCAGTGGCCGGATTTGCCGCCGGCCTTTTCCAGCAGACGGGTGGACTCAATTACCATACCGCGATCCACCGCCTTACACATATCGTAGACGGTCAGTGCCGCCACCGAGGCAGCGGTGAGCGCCTCCATTTCCACCCCGGTTTTGCCGTCGAGGCCGCAACTGGCGGTGATGCGCAGTTGGTTGCTGTCCTGCAGCAGCTCGAATTCCACCTTGATGGAGGTGAGCATCAGGGGGTGGCAGAGGGGAATTAGATCGGCACATTTCTTGGCGGCCTGAATGCCGGCGATACGCGCTACCGCCAGAACATCGCCTTTTTTGTGGCCGCCACTGCTGATCAGTACTAGAGTTTCCGGCTGCATCCGTACCAGTGCTTCAGCAGTGGCCTCCCGGTGGCTAACGGCCTTGCCGGCGACGTCGACCATGTGGGCATTGCCCTGATCGTCCAGGTGGGTCAGTTTCCGCATGTCGCTCAAGGGTGCACTCCGCGATAATGGTTCAGTTGATCAATGAGTTAACGTGATCATAGTCTAGCTCAACTCGAGCGAGAAACGCATTGCACCAGATCAATTCGTCGTCTGGGGGAGTATCAGTATGGCCCGGAAGTCATTGACATTGGTGCGGGTGGGCCCTGTGATCAGCAGGTCTTTCAGATCCCTGAACAGGGGGTAACAGTTGTTGTTTTCCAGTTCTTTGAGGATGTCCCAGCCCCTTTTCCGGGCGCGCTGCCAGGTTTCCGGGCTGAGGACGGCTCCGGCATTGTCGCCGGCACCGTCGATGCCATCGGTATCCGCCGCCAGAGCGTAAATGCCGGGGGCGCCCCGCAGTGAATTTGCCAGTGCCAGCAGGTATTCGCCATTGCGGCCGCCCTTCCCGTCACCCCGAACAGTGACGACCGTCTCGCCGCCGGAAAGTATCACGCAAGGCGGTGAAATCGGGCCGTTTCCTTTTGCTATAGTCAGCGCCAGCACCGCATGCTCACGGGCGACATCGCGGGATTCACCGGTGACGTCATCTCCCAGCAGCAGGGTGTTGAACCCGGCCTGTTGTGCCTGTCTGGCGGCAGCTTCTAGTGATTGCCTGGCACTGGCTATCACTCGGTAGTCGTGGTTACACAACCTTGAATCACCGGGCTTTGGGGTTTCCGAGTCAGGATTTTTCAGCCAAGTGGCAATTGCTGCGGGTATCTGAATCCGATATTTGTGCAGTATCGACAGCGCCTCTGAAGAAGTGGATGGATCCGCTGCGGTGGGGCCGGAAGCGATGGTGGCCGGATCGTCTCCGGGCACGTCGGACACGGCCAGAGTCAGCAATCGGGCTGGTGTGCAGGCCAGGGCAAGGCGACCGCCCTTGATGGCGGAAAGGTGCTTGCGGACGCAGTTGATTTCATCGATGGTTGCACCGCATTTCAACAATGCCCGATTGATGTCCTGCTTATTGGCCAAGCTGATTCCCGGGGCGGGTAGGGCCAGCAGGGATGAACCGCCACCGGAGATCAGGCAGATGACCAGATCATCTGCGTCGAGATTCCCAACCAGTGCCAGTATCCGTTTGGCCGCCCGCTCACTCAGGGTATCCGGTACCGGGTGGCTGGCTTCGATCACCTCAATCCGTTGGAGTGGTTGGCTGTGACCGTAGGCCGTCACCACGAGTCCGCGCAACGGGCCGGACCAGTGTTGTTCAAGACAACTGGCCATCGAGCAGGCGGCCTTGCCCGCGCCTATCACCAGTGCAGACCGGGCTTTGTTCTCCGGTAAAAAATCAGCCAATACCCGAGCCGGCTGGGCGGTTGCTACCGCAATATAAAACAGTTCGGTCAGCAGGGTGCGGGGATCCGGATCAACAATATTCATGCTTGGGCCAGAGAGGGATGGATTGGACATACACTCATCATCCCACTGGTGTCAGGTCCGTGAAAGTGGATAATCAGGCGTAGTTTCATGGCCTGGGGAAATAATGTGTCAGCCAAACAGTACATCGCCGCCCAGCAATTGCTCGACGATTCTTTCAGGTTGGGTTTGCAGGTGCTGGAAAGTGGTTTTCGCCCACACTTTATCATTGGCGTCTGGCGGGGAGGGGCCCCGGTGGGGATCGCAGTTCAGGAGCTGCTGGCCTATTTCGGTGTGGAGACGGATCACATCGCCATCCGCACGTCTTTTTACACAGCGCCCGGCGAACGGTCCAAGGCGGTGCGGGTGCATGGCCTGGGCTATGTGATCGACCATATCCGCAAGGCCGATTCACTGCTGATTGTGGATGATGTTTACGATACCGGACTGAGCCTGCAACAGATTGTGGCGGATATTCGGCAGGACTGCGACGAGAGCCCGCCAGAAATACGTCTGGCGACCCCCTATTTCAAACCGGCAAATAACCGCACTGATCGGGTGCCGGACTATTACCTGCACGAGACGGATCGATGGCTGGTGTTCCCCCACGAACTGGCGGGGCTGTCAGCGCAGGAGTTGCTGAAACACAAACCCGGTATAGACGCGTTGCGGGAAAAACTCTCGGCGCCTGGCACATAGCCGGGTCAGCTTCTGGGCAATCTGGCCCTTGCCACGTTGGAATCGGTTTCCTGGCCCAGTTGTTCGGTGATATAGGTTCCTGCGGCGATGATTTTATCCAGGTCGATACCGTGTTCAATGCCGAGGCCGTTGAGCATATAGACCAGATCTTCCGTGGCCACATTTCCAGATGCCCCTCTGGCGTAAGGACAGCCTCCCAGTCCGGCCACGGAGCTGTCTACCACCGCCACACCCAGCTGTAATGCCGAGTAGATATTGACCAGAGCCTGACCGTAGGTGTCATGGCAATGCACGGCCAACTGCGGGATCGGCACAACCCTGCTGACCGCTTCAATCACCCGGCTGATACTGCCGGGGGTGCCGACACCGGTAGTATCCCCGAGGGAGATCTCGTAACAACCCATCTGTAACAGCCTCCCCGCAACCTGCATCACCCTCTCTGCGGACACATTTCCTTCGTATGGACAGCCTGCGACACAGGAGATATAGCCGCGCACTCGCAGATTGGCCGCTCTGGCAGCCTCCATCACCGGGGCGAATCGCTCCAGGCTCTCGTCAATCGAGCAGTTGATGTTCTTTTGGCTGAAGGTTTCCGAAGCGGCGGCAAAGATGGCCACTTCGCAAACCCCTGCCGCCAGAGCGCGCTCGAAGCCGGTCAGATTGGGGGTCAAGGCTGCGTAGATGGTGTCAGGTTGACGTTCGATTCCCTGAAATACCTGCGCACTGTCAGCCATCTGTGGTACCCGGCTCGGATTGACGAAGCTGCCGGCTTCAATGTAGCGGAGTCCTGCTTCGTTGAGCCGCCGGATCAGTTCAATCTTGACGGCCGGGCTTACCGGTTGGGATTCATTCTGCAGGCCATCTCGCGGGCCGACCTCGACAATACTGACCTGTTTCGGCAGGGTCATGGGTTGTCTGTGTCCTCTGTCTCATTGGTTGTCGTATCTGCCAGTGTCTGCACTTGTCAACGGGGGAGGGAGACATTTTGGCGGCATAGGGGGTCATTGTACGGCAAGCGCTGAATTCTTTGGTATGACGAATTGGCGCTCTGTATCGTCGGCACAAATGATTTGACGTCAGCGTTTATGACCAAGGTCATACTGGGGAAGAGCGGTCGGCACGGAAAACCTGACTTGATTTATTTGAGATTGCGAATCGTTATCATTACCAGTACTATTCCCATTTTGATATTTCTGCTTATCAAGGTAGAACAATTTGGGGGGAATTATGCGTACCACACTGAACAGAGGCTGGCAGCCATGTGTGCTTGCCGCCGCCATCGCTTTTGTCAATGGCGCTTATGGAGAAGGCGTCACGGAGAATCAAGAGGACGAAGGGGAATCCCCCACCATTGAGTTGGTAGAGGTGAGAGCGGTGCAGTCCAGTAGTGACTACAGCGTACCCACCATGAATACCGCCACCAAGTTCGGTCTGTCCGCCTTCGAAACCCCACAATCGGTGTCAGTGATCACCCGTGCCCAGATTGATGATTTCGAGCTGGATAACATGAATGACGTGTTGTCGCTCACGACCGGTGTCAATGTGGAGTCAGTGGAAACTGACCGCACGTACTTCACTGCACGGGGTTTTGATATTACCAATTTCCAATACGATGGTATGGGGCTGCAGGTGCCCGATGGCAATATCAGTGGGGATATCGATACTTATGCTTTTGAGCGGGTGGAAGTGGTGCGCGGTCCCAATGGTCTGATGACTGGTGCCGGCAATCCCTCGGCCACGGTTAACATGGTACGAAAACGCCCCACAGACGATTTCCAGATCCAGACATCCGCGAGCGCTGGTTCCTATGACCACACCCGTGTTGAGAGCGATATTTCCGGACGCCTGGGCGAGCGAGTGAGGGGTCGGTTCGTCACTGCCTGGCAGGATAATGAGTCTCATCTTGATCGTTACGCTCACGAGAAATCCCTGGTCTATGGTGTGGTGGATGTGGAAATTACCGATGCCACCCTGCTGACTCTTGGCTACACCTGGCAGAGAAACAAGTCGGACAGCCCCTTGTGGGGTGCGCTGCCACTATTGTACAGCGATGGCTCGGAGGTCAGTGTCGACCGCAGCACCAGTACTGCCTCGGACTGGGCGGGCTGGATTTCCAAAGAGGCGCAGGCCTTTGCTGAAGTAGTCCACGACCTGGGCAATGGTTGGCAGGTTAAAGGCACTTATACCTACATCAAGCACAACGAAGATGCCGACCTCTTCTATGCCTTTGGCACACCGGACCGGGAGACCGGGCTCGGCTTGTATGGCTACGGCAGCGATTACACCGAACATAACACCATGGACCTGTTCGATGTCTATGTCAGTGGTCAGTACCAGTTGGCCGGACGCGAACACGACCTGGTGCTTGGATATAGTTGGTCCGAAAGTGTGGTGGACAACTTTTCCTATATGGACGATGACTTTCCCGCCATGCCGGATTTCCGCACCTGGAACGGCTCCGGTATCGAGATGAACCTGCGCGATATAGTGCGCGGTGGCGGCGATTACAAGGACCGGCAGCGATCCATCTACGGCGCTACCCGCTTGTCGATTACCGACAAGCTGAAAGTCTTACTGGGTGCGCGGGTCAGCGATTGGGACACCTCCGGCGAGTCGTATGGACTCTCTCAGGACTCGAAATATTCCGGCGTTACCACACCTTATGCCGGCGTGGTCTACCAGCTTCTGGACAATGTGGCTCTCTATGCCAGTTACACCGACATTTTTACTCAGCAGACCGAGGAGGATATCAACGGCAGTCGACTTGATCCGCTGGAGGGCCGCAGTTACGAAGTGGGTGTGAAGAGCGAGTTACTTGCCGGCCGCCTGCTTCTATCGGTGGCGGCATTCGATATCGAACAGGAAAATCTGGCTGTATCCGCCGGATTCAACCCGATGACCGGCGATGAATACTATGAAAGCTCAGATGGTATTTCCAGCCAGGGTTTCGAAGTTGAACTGGTCGGCGAAATAACCAGGGGTTGGGATGTCATGGCCGGCTATACCAACTTCGATATGGATGCCAATCAGCAAACTGACGAGAACGTCATTCGCTTTACTCCGGACAAGACTTTCAAACTGGCCAGCAGTTATCGCCTGCCCTGGTTGCCCGCGCTAAAAATGGGGGTGAATGTCAAATGGCAGGATGAGACATCGCGGATAGACAGTGGCGCCGAAGTGGTTCAGGACAGTTACAAGCTGGTGGACCTGTTTGCCAATTACGACCTGAGCGACAATCTGAGGCTGAGCCTCAACGTCAAAAATGTTACCGATGAAAAATATTTCACCAGCTTGTATTGGGCACAAAGTTATTACGGTGCACCGACCACGGCCACAGCCTCCATTAACTGGCGTTACTGAGCCCGGGGGTAGTTTGTGGATTCCTGGTTTGTAGCCTCTATATCGCCGGTGGCACTGCTACTGGCGGGACTGCTATCCACAGCGGGGATGGTTCTGTTGTATCTCTGTTGGCGTCGCAAAAATGGTCCGGTGTGGCTCTGGTTTGCCTGGGGAATCATTGCGGTTTCCATTTGGCCCTGGCAGCGGGCGCTCGGTTTTGATCGTGGTATTGCGGTGGCCCCTCTATGGTTGGCACTGGTGGCGTTCCTTCTCATTGCCGGCGGTGCGAATTGGCGCGCGGCGCTGCGACCGTTCGTTATTCACACGGGGAGATCCCGTCCGGCCGAACAGATACCCTGGGGCCGTCGGTCACTGCGCTGGTTGCTGGCGGGTCCCTTGTACCTACTGGCGACAACCGGGCTGGTGATGGGCTGGTTTGCCCAGTCGCAATGGAGTGACGCCAACCGGCTGGTGGGCGCAGCGTTATTTCTGGTGATACTGTGGCCGTTGGCTATTGTGTGGAGCAGTGCCGACCCGCGACTGTGGCGTCCCTTGTTGGCCTGTGTCACGTTGATATTGGGTGGCTGTGCCTTAATCTACAGGGTGGGTGGCTGATTATGGCAAGGGGGAATGGTGCCCGATCGGCATTTGTGAGGCTCGCTCTAAACGGTCATTCGGGGTTGGGCCTGGCACTGTCGGCACTGCTGTATATTGTGGTGTTCAGTGGTTCTGTCGCGGTGTTTTATCCGGAGTTTGAGCGTTGGGAACAGCCCGCTGTGCCCGAATTTACCGAGTGGCAGCCGGGTGCCATCAGCCGTGCAGCCAGCGCCATAATGGCGCTGGAGGCGAAACGAACGGACGAGCCACCGGACCACCTGTTTATTGCCTTGCCCTACACCGATATGCCCCGCTTTGTGGTGCATGCCGGTGAAAGTGGGGCTTTTGCCGATCCCGTCGGGCGACTGGGTGCGCCGGTTAATCATGAATGGACGCATTTTCTCACCGACCTGCATTTGCGTCTGTCCCTGCCCTCTGTGTGGGGTTTAACCCTGGTTGGCATACTCGGCGTGGGACTGGTGGCTCTGGTGATCGGCGGCATCCTGGCTCACCCCAATCTACTGAAAGATGCCTTTTCCCTGCGCTGGTCGGGATCAGCCCGATTGCGGTTGGCAGATGTCCACAATCGCCTGGGGGTGTGGAGCAGCCCATTTGCATTAGCTCTCGCCATTACCGGTGCTGTGATCGGCTTGTCACAGGTGCTAGGTTTTGTCGTGGCGACCCTGTTTTTTGAGGGCAATACCGAAGCAGCCACAGAATCACTGTTTCTCTCCGATCCAAAACCTACGGGGGAAGCCGCGCCACTGGCCAACGTGTCGGCTGCTCTGGAGACAGTCCGCTCCCTCAGTCCCGAAATGCAGCCCAATATGATCATTGTCCACGAGCCGGGCACAACCGCCCAACGGGTAGAAGTCGGTGCTCTGGTGCCGGGCCGCCTCGTCTGGAGTGAGTTTTACGCACTGGATGCCGAGGGTGGGCTACTGGAAAGCGCCGGGTGGTCCGACGGGGAGCCAGGTGTTCAGGTATATGCATCGATGTTTCGACTGCATTTTGGACATTTTGGTGGGTTGTCAGTGCAATTGCTCTACCTGTTGCTGGGCGCAGGACTCTGTACCTGTGTTGCTGCTGGCGGCAGTATCTGGCTGGTGCGACGGCGGCAGAGAGGTATGCCATACCCCCGTCTGGAACGAGCCTGGGTGGGTATTGTGTGGGGAGCACCACTGGTGTTGATTCTGTCGGCTATCGGCTGGTTCGGCTGGGCCTGGCAGCCACTTTATACTTTCTGGATTGGGCTGCTTCTGAGCGTGGTTATTGCCGTAGCGATTGGAGACAGAGTCTATCTTGCTGTCGGTTTGAAGCTATTACTGGTGATGGCCATATTGGTGCTGTTGTGCCTGCACCTTGCGCTGTTTGGCCTTGATGCCGTTGGTCCGGCCGCACGGTTGATCAATGGGTTATTGGTGGTTTCAGTGTTGTTGGTATCCCTGCGAGTGTGGCTGGAACTGCGATGGATTATCCGCGATGCGTCAACAACATTGTCGCTGAGAAGCAGTGGGCAGGCAGCCGATTCATAAGCTGATTACTCCCTTCTGACGGCGGGATTTTTGACAGTTTACCCACTGCCAATGAAAACACACAGTGAATCCAATCATTTTGTGCGGGTCGCTGCAGGTAATAGTAGAAGTAGCCAACTATTGGAGAAGAGAACAGAACAGGGACACGCGACAGCCTCTCACCGTCAGACCAACCTCGACAATACGGACTTTTTTGGGCAGGATCATGGTGTTTCAGCCCAGCTGTGTGGATAACCAGCCCCAACGTTACTGACTTCGCTGGTGCCGGGGAAGCTGCTCAAGCGGGTGATGGGTAACGGTGCGGGAGAAAATCATGTCATCGGACAAGCTTGACAAGGCCGTGGCCGACGCCCGGATGGCACGTGACCAGCGGGAGAAGGGTTACCGTGAACAGGCACTGAAAATGTATCCCTGGGTGTGCGGGCGCTGTGCCCGGGAATTCAACCGGCAGAATCTGCAACAACTGACAGTTCATCACCGGGATCACAACCACGACAACAACCCGTCCGACGGCAGCAACTGGGAATTGCTATGCATCTACTGTCACGACAACGAGCATTCCCGTTATGAGGATGCCGGTTATGGCGATGTACTGCCACAAATGCAAAAGACGGCTGCGACGCACAACCCCTTCGGTAATCTGGGGGAGTTGATGAAACAGAAAAATAACCCGGATGGATAGCCATCGGTAGCTTGCAAAGCTTTATCGGCAACGTACGTTAACAATCGTTTTTATGGCAAAGGTCTTGTCTTCGGCTATTCATCGGATTCCCGGGGTGATGTCAGAGGTCTTTGTAAAGGAGCTGATTGGAACGGCGTGGCGCTGTACCAGCCGGGTGAATCCGGTCTCAAAAAACAGGGGATCCCTTGAAAAAAATCGTACTGCTGGTGGATGTACAGAACATTTATTACACCACCAGAGATGCCTACGGGCAACATTTCGATTACAACCGTTTCTGGGAAAGGGCCACCGCAAACCGGCAGGTTGTCAAAGCCATTGCCTACGCCGTTGACCGCGGTGATGAGAAGCAGCGGCAGTTTCAGACTATCCTCAGAGCCATTGGTTTTGAGGTGAAGTTAAAACCCTTTATCAAACGGGCCGACGGTTCTGCCAAGGGGGACTGGGATGTCGGTATTACCCTTGATGCCATGGAATACGCGAAACATGCGGACCTGCTGGTGCTGGTTTCCGGCGATGGTGATTTTGCCCTGCTGGTCGACAGGGTGCGCCATGACTTTGGTATTCCGGTGGAGGTTTACGGTGTGCCCGGGTTTACTGCCTTCGCTTTGATCAATGCGGCTACCGAATACGTACCGGTGGAGAGCGATTTACTGCTGGGCTCACCGGGCAGAACATGAGTCATATCAGAGGTTCTCGCCCGCTGGTGTGCATTGGCTCCCGATCCGGTTTTGGGAGGCTACCGGTGTTGCTGATTCTGTTTCCTTGTAGGCTGATCCATAGGTCCGGCATCGACGTAATGTTGAATAGTCACGTTACAATTTTCTCACCGGGCTTTCAGCCCGCTCATCCTAGCTTCTGGTAACTGCCGATGGTCTTTCGGAAATTCCCGTTCGTTATGCTGATGGCTGTTTTGTTGTTCTTTGGCAGCCCCATCCAGGTCCTTGCCGATGAGGATAGTGTGCCTGTTTCCGTCACTCGTCCCTACCTGGCGAAACTGGGTGAAACATTGAAGTTGTCCGGGTCTGTCAATGCCCTGCAACGGGCCAGCCTCTCCACCCGGGTCGACGGTCTGATAGCTGATCTCCAGGTGGATGTGGGCAGTCAAGTCAAACAAGGTGATCCGTTATTGCAGCTGGACGCTGCGCTGATCACCCTTGAGTATCAGCGGGCCAGGGCGGCTACTGCAGAGCAGCGGGCTGCGCTCGATGAGGCCCAAAGACTGCTGGATGATGCGCTGCGTCTACGCGAGAACAACCACGTATCCGCAAATGAAGTAAATACCCGTCGTGCAAGTCTCAACCTGGCGCAGGCATCACTTGAAGCGGCGATAGCCGATCAGCGCTCAGTGGCAGAAATGGTCGAGAGGCATGTTTTGCCGGCACCCTTTGATGGGGTTATCGCAGCCCGTCATGTTGACCGAGGAGAGTGGGTAAGTCGGGGTGACCCGGTGTTTGAGCTGGTCTCCCTGGATCGGGTACGCCTGGATGTCAGGATGCCCCAGGAACGCTTTTCGGAAATCAGTGGCAAGACGCCGGTCAATATCTGTCCCGACAGCAATCCGGTGAAATGTTTCTCTGGCACGGTAGCCGCGTTGGTGCCCGTCAGCGACTCTTCAACCCGGACATTTCTGGTTCGAATCCGCCCCGAGGGGAATTCGGGGCAGCTGTTGCCCGGAACGTCTGCCAGTGCCGTTTTTGAACTGGGAGACGGGCGTTCACGGGATATGCTGCTGCCCCGTGATGCACTGCTGCGCCATCCGGATGGAAGCTACAGTGTGTTTGTGGCCAGAGAGGGTATTGCTCGGCGTCAGCTGGTAGAGGTAGGCCACGAAGCGCGGGACAACGTGGTCATTACCGGTGGATTGGCAATTACCGATGACGTGGTGGTCAGGGGCAACGAGGTATTGAGAGATGGGCAGGTGCTTCGTCTTGTCGAGTCCCCCAACCCTTAAGGAGCGTTTCTGAATGCTTGATGCGGGCGTGAAGAATGGCAAATTGCTCGCTGTTATCGTGTTGATTATCTGCGTGCTGGGCATTGCCGCGGCATTTCGTATTCCGGTGCAGATGATTCCTGACCTCAGTGTGCGCACAATTAGCGTTGTCACCGGTTGGGCCGGTGCGACACCGCAGGATATTGAAAAAGAGATTCTGATTGAGCAGGAGCGCTATCTGCGCTCCCTGCCCAATCTGCAGCGCATGGAATCTGTCGCGGAAACCGGTCGGGCCACTATTGAGCTGGAGTTTCCCTTCGGGGTCGATGTCAACGAGGCCCTGATCCGGGTGGCCAATGCCCTCAGTCAAGTGCCCAGTTACCCGGAAAATGTCGATCAGCCACAACTGATCAGTACGTCATTTTCAGAAAATGCTTTCATGTATTTCGCCCTTCGCCCGAAATCTGGCAATCCGCTGGGTCTCGATATCGATATGATCGGCGATTTTGTCGAGGACGAGGTGCGACCGCGCCTGGAACGGGTTAGCGGCGTCTCGCAGGTAGAGGTTCGGGGTGCCGCAGAGCGGCAGGTGCAGGTCCATGTGGACCCCGCCCGCCTGGCCCAGCGGGGACTCAGTCTGGTGGATGTGCGGGATGCGATCCGCAGCCGCAACCGGGATATTTCAGCCGGGGATATCGACGATGGCAAGCGCCGCTATCTGATGCGGGTGGTGGGCCGGTTCAGGGATCTGGAGACCCTGGATAATTTGATTCTGGCTCACCGCAACGGCAGCGATATTCTGCTGAAAGACGTGGCCGATGTCAGAATGGATCACTTTGAGGTGCGCGATCTGAGCTATGTGGACGGTGAGCGTAGCATCAGTATGGCGGTGCGGCGGGAGTCGGGTTCCAATGTTATTCAGATCAAGCACGATATGCTGCAAGCCGTTGCCGAGGTAAGGCGCGAACTGCTGGAACCCAATGGCCTGGAAATAACCCTGATTGGCGACGATGTGCGCTACGTCCAGTCTTCAGTGCGGGGTGTCGTTCAGAATCTGGCGATTGGCGCGCTGCTGGCCACCCTTATCATGTACCTGTTCTTGCGTTCTCCCCGGGCGACCTTCATTGGATTGATGGGCATTCCTGTCTGCACCATAGCCGCTTTTCTGGGGCTACTGGTATTCGGTCGGACCATCAATGTGATCTCTCTGGCGGGGATTGCCTTCGCCATCGGCATGACCCTGGACAATACCATCGTTGTGCTGGAAAGCATTGAGCAGGCCCGACGCCGCGGACTGGACCGAATCGAGGCCGCCATTGCCGGGGTTCGGGAAGTCTGGCCAGCAGTGCTGGCATCCAGCATGACGACAGTGTTGGTGTTCGCACCGGTCCTGTTGGTGCAGGAGGAGGCGGGGCAGATTTATTCGGACATTGCCATTGCCATCTCCAGTGCGATTATCGCTTCGATGCTGTTGGCAGTATTTGTGGTTCCCGCCGCCTGTGCCCGGTTGGGTTTTGGCAACGGTTACGGACTTACCGGTGAGACGGCTGAACGGGGTTCGATTCTCCGGGCGGTGTACTGGGTAACCGGTAGCCCTCTGCGTCGCAGAACCTGTCTGATGGTGACAATGCTCTCGACAGTCGGCGCCGCCTGGTGGCTGATGCCCCCGGCAGAATACCTGCCCGAAGGTGAGGAGCCCAAGGCGTTCAGTTCGATGTTTGCGCCACCTGGCTACAACCTCCAGGAAATCATGGTCATCGGTAAAGAGGTACAGGCCATTCTCGACGCGTCAGTAAACGCCGATCCGCACCTGTTCGACCGGGGTGAAGCACGGATTCCCTCGCTCAAGTACTATTCCCTGAGGGTGTCAGCGGGTGGCCTTAGAGTTATCAGTGAACCGACCCGCGATGTTGATATTCAGCCAATGATGGATGCCCTGACGGATCTTTTTACCAGTTATCCCGGGATGCGTGGATTTTCCGGTCGAGGTTCAATTATCTCCAGTAACCAGGGTGGTACCCGGGCAGTGAACCTGGATATCTCCGGTCCAGAACTGGACAACCTCTATCAAACGGCCGCCAATGCGTTTCGGCGGGCGGGTGATCTGTTTGAGCGGCCGCAACTGGATTCGGAGCCATCGTCCCTGACGCTCGATCAGCCGCTGGTGGAAATCCGTCCCCGCTGGAATCGCATGGCAGAAGTGGGTTTTACGGCTGACAACTTTGGTTTTACCATCGCGGCGCTGAGTGATGGGGCTTTCACCGATGAGTTTTTTGTGGAGGATGATAAAGTCGATATTTTCCTGTTCAGTGATGCCGTGCGTGACCAGAAACTGGATCAGTTGGCTGCCCAGCCCATTCTGACCCCCAGCGGCGAGGTACTGCCGCTGGGGGCGCTGGCAGAACTGGTTCAGACAGTGGATAGCGATAGTCTGCGGCGGGTAGATGGTCGCCGCACCGTCACGTTGCTGATTATCCCGCCTCGGGATGTGGCTCTGGAAACCGCTGTGGCACGCGTCAGGGATGTGATGGTGCCGGCGATGCAGGCGTCCGGCGAGGTTCATAAGGGGGTCAGTATGTCGATCTCCGGCGCCGCAGACCAACTGGATGCCACTCGGGAGTCCCTGAGCAGCAATTTACTGGTGTCGGTGGTGCTGATCTACTTGCTGCTGGTGGCCATTTTTTCTCACTGGGGGTTTCCCCTGCTGATTCTGGCCACTGTGCCGCTGGGTATCGCCGGTGGCATCGTCGGACTGGTGGCCATCAATGGTGTCGGCTCGTTGATGGGAATCCTGGGTTTTACTTCTTTTCACCAACCATTCGATATGATTACCATGCTGGGTTTTGTGATACTGCTGGGTACGGTGGTCAACAACCCGATACTGATTGTCGATCATGCCCGGCACAATCTGCGACAGGGTGCGGAGAGTATCCTGGCGGCGGTGAGAGGAGCCGTGGAAGCGCGCCTTCGGCCAATTCTGATGTCGACTGCCACGACAATTTTTGGACTCGCACCGCTGGTATTTATTCCGGGTGCCGGCACGGAACTCTATCGCGGAGTGGGGATTGTGGTGCTGGCGGGGATACTGATTTCCACCCTGATTACCCTCAGTTTTCTGCCGTGCTTACTGATCACTGCATTGCAATGGCGCGATCGCCACAAGCCATTGCAGCATCCCTCCGCTGGTCAATGAGGCCGACTGCTCTACAAAAACAGGTAGTGCCGGCCTGCCGGTAACCCGCTTCGGTTGGAATCTCGGAGATGCTGTTTCGGGTCCTCCTACTCTTCGTCGGGTATCTCCGTTTCTGCACCGATGTGATACGCAGCAAACCCGGCCATGACCACCTGATCCACGGCCATACCGATAATCCGTCCCGTATCACGTGCATGAATGGCGTGGCTGGCATTAGTGATCGGGTCGGTGACGACGCCCAACACCTGCCCTTTGATGACGCGGTCACCCAATTTTTTCTTGCTGAACAAAATGCCGGCGTGTTCGGCCCGGATCCAGTAGGAGTCATAGTGGATCGGTTCCGGTTTACCCCAGACAAACAGCCTCGAAATCATGTTCTGTTTTTCCATCAGGCTGTTGAGGCTGTTCACCCCGGCCTTGATCTGTTTTTCCTGGATGCGCAGGGATTCCCCGGACTCCATGGACACGGCAACGATACCCGCATCCAGTGCTGCAGTGCGTAGCATGCCTGTTGTCCCGCTGCTGTGAACCACTGCCATACGGTCGAACCCTTTGACGAATGTACGCACTTCAGCAATGTTCATATCGGCACGCAACTGTGGCAGGTTGGTGCGTTTTAGTGAGCCGGTATGGATATCCACCAGCATTGTGCAGTGGCTGATGATTTCGTTGAACAGTGAGTAAGCGATCCGGTCTGCCAGATTGCCGGTGGGATTGCCGGGAAAATGGCGATTGAGATCGCGCCTGTCGGATAAGTAGCGACTACCCTGCTGGAAACCCTGTAGATTGACAATGGGCACACCGATCACCCGTCCGGCCAGCATTTCCGGATCCAGGTCGTAGAGAGTGCGGCGAACAATTTCGATGCCGTTCAGTTCATCGCCATGGACAGCCCCGGTCAGGCACAGGGTTGGCCCGGGTTTTGAACCATTCACTACCAGTACGGGTGTGGATTGAGACAGCCCGGCAATCTGCATGCCCGAAGACCAAGACAGCCGGGTCGAGGTGCCTGGCATGATTTCCGTGCCGAGCAAGGTAATAGCTCTCGCCACCTCTTTTGTGGGATCGGTATCAGACGCATTGGTGGATTCTGGGTTGGACGCCTGATCATTGGATACAGTTGGCGTAACCTCGTGGGGGTCTTTGGGTGTTGTTTCCGTTGCGGTTTTTGGCTCTGGCTCTGGTTCTGGCTCCACAGTCTCGCTGGCTCCCGTCTCCGGGAAAAAGGATTGAACCCCAGGTGGTGGGGCCAGCTCTTTCAGGTTAATGTGCGGGGCAATTTTCTTTTTTTTGGGGGAGGATTCGGGGTCTTCTGAGGCTCCAGCTTGATCCGGGTGCGATATTTTTCTGGCGTGGTCGATATTTTTTCGAAGGGGTTTGGACGATTCAATATCCTCGACATTTTCATCATCGGCGGCTTCAGTTTCGGCCTCCTCAAATTCCAGTTGGCTCTCCGCCAGAGCGGGTATGCAGGGCAGGCAATACAGCAGGCTGGCCAGCAGGATGCGGGGTGCCAGTGTGGACAACGGGTGGTTCATTGACATGACGTCTCCGGTTTGGTCGGTGCCCGGCCGGATCGTGTCTGCAGGAAAGATTCATTCAATCTCGGTACAGCATCCAGCAGGGTTTTTGTATGAAGATTTTGCGGATCTGCCATAACGGCTGCGGTGCGCCCTGTCTCGACAAGGCGCGCTTTATGCATCACCGCCATCCGGTCTGCCAGATAATCCACTACGCCCATATTGTGGGTGATAAATAACATACCGATGCCCTCTTCGTCGACCAGCTCCCGGAGCAGACGGAGTATGCCGGCCTGAACGGAGACATCCAGAGCCGAGGTGATTTCATCACACAGAATAAAACGGGGCTCCAGCACCAGTGCTCTGGCAATGGCCAGCCGCTGCCGCTGCCCGCCGGAAAATTCATGAGGGTAGCGCCACAGGCTGTCGGCGGGCATCTCCACGCGTTCTAGAAACCGCACGGCCCGTCGGGTTCGTGCGTTGTCATCTTCGCCAATGCCGTGCACCCGCATCGGTTCTATCAGCGACGTATGAATGGGTAGTCTGGGGTTGAGGCTGGAGCCGGGGTCCTGGAAGACCACTTGCATGCGACGTCGTAAGGGGCGCATTTCAGCGCGGCTCAGGTGGGTAATATCCCGTCCTTCCAGGTGAATGCTACCCGTGGTTGCTGTCTGCAAACGGAGTAATGCCCGCCCCAGTGTGGTTTTCCCGCATCCGGATTCGCCCACCAGTGCCACGACCTCTCCGGCATTGACCTGCAGTGAGACCCCGTCAACCGCATGAAATTGATCGACGATACGCCGCATCAGGCCCTGGCGTATTGGAAAGTAAACCGAGAGATTATCCACCGCCAGTAAAGTCTGTGTTGAGGCTGGCGGTCGGGGCGAGCGGGCCAGCCGCTCCGGCAGTGCCGCAATCAGGCTGCGGGTATAGGCATGTTGCGGATTGCTCAGCACGTCAAAGGTTTTGCCGCTCTCGACCAGTTCGCCATGTCGCATGACACCTACCGTATCAGCTATCTGGGCCACCACACCGAAGTCATGGGTGATAAATAACATGCCCATGCCATAGCGGGCCTGTAACTCGCGCATCAGTTTGAGGATTTCTGCCTGCACCGTGACATCCAGGGCTGTGGTGGGCTCATCGGCGATTAACAGCGCGGGTTCACAGATCAGTGCCATGGCAATCATCACCCTCTGCCGCTGGCCACCGGACAGGCGATGGGGATACTCGAGGATGCGGTTGGCAGGGTCAGAGATCAACACTTCTTCCAGTGCTGTCAGAATACGCCCACGTCTGGCCTCGGCATTCAGGCCAGGCCGGTGTATCCGGAGGACTTCATCCAGTTGCTCGCCGATGGTCAGCACCGGGTTCAGTGAGGTCATGGGTTCCTGGAAAATCATGCCGATGCGCCGGCCGCGGACACTGCGTAGTTGTTCATCAGTGGCGCTGAGTAATTCGAGGACTTCGCCATCCGGCTCATGCAGCCATACCCGGCCGTCGGGGTGACGGAACCGGTCGGCGGGTAATAACCCCATGATCGAGAGTGCTGTCACGGATTTTCCACTGCCGGATTCGCCTACCAAACAATAGGTCTCACCGGCATTCACCGTCAGGCTGATGCCATTCACTGCTCGCAGCCAGTTGTCGGTTTCGCCCAGTTCCGTGACCAGTGATTCCACCTCAAGCAACTTCACGCGCGTTTGCTCCGATTGGTGTGGGGATCCACCGCATCCCGCAGCGACTCACCGAGCAGGTTGTAGGAAAACACCGTCAGAAAAATCGCTCCGCCGGGAAAAACCGCCAGCCACCAGTTGAAGGTGGAGGATTGCACCGCCTGATTAAGCAGCTGTCCCCAGGAGGGGTCATCAATCAGTCCCAGCCCGAGAAAGCTCAATGTCGCCTCTGCCAGAATGGCGGAAGCAACCCCGAAACTGGTGGCGACCAGCAGCGGCGCCAGCCCGTTTGGCAGCATGTGACGAAACAGTATGGAGCGCAGTGGTAGCCCACAGGCGACGGCGGCCTGCACGAAATCCTGCTGCCGCAGTTTCAGGAATTCTGCACGAACGTAGCGGGCATAACCCGACCAGGCCGTGATGCCGATGATGACCATCATCATGTAGATGGAGCGACCAAAAAAAGCCACAAAAGACAGCAACAGAAAGAGGGTCGGGATGGCTTCAAAAATTTCCACCAGCCGCATGCCGATAATATCCACGATGCCGGAAAAATAGCCCATCAGACCACCGATGATGGTGCCGATCACCAGGGCAATACCGGTGGCGATAAAACCGATGCCCAGGGCGATACGGGAAGCGTGAATCATTCGTGAGGCGACATCGGCACCGTTTTCATCTGTCCCCATCCAGTGAGTGCGCTGTTCCGAGGTGAGCAGTGGCGATTCGATACCGGTGTCCGCATAGTCGCGCAGGTAATCCTTCGCCGAGTAGGGGATGGGCGCGAGGATAATTGTTTCAACCTTGCCGGTAGACTCCAGCTCGCGATATTGCTCATAGATCACCAGGGCCGGTGGCGATACCACGGTATAGGCAATCATTGCGGTGAGTCCCAGCCCAACCATTGCCGAGAGAAACTTTTTCCACAAAGGAAGGGGCAACAGCGCAATCACCAGAATCATGGGGAGGCCGGTCAACCAGACCCAGTCGAGTGCGGTCATATGTTGCAGCAGCGGGCTGCTGGCCTGTCCGTCCACCACTAGGTAAAGGGGGTGACTGCTGGCCAGAAAAGGGGAAAATGTGGCAATAATCACCAGCAGGCCAATCCAGCTGAGGCCAATGCGAGCACTGGTGCGTCCCAGCAATGAAACAGCTACTTGCGTTGTCCAGGGCTGGGAGGGCTGTTTCATATCAGTGTCAGCGGATAACTCAGTCATAACTGACCCTCGGATCGACAATGGCATAGGCAATATCTGCCAGCAGGTAGCCAAACAGTGTCAGCAGACCGGATATCAGTGTGACGGATAGCACCAGCTCCCGATCCCTGGTCTGCACAGCTTCCACCGCCAGTTTTCCCATCCCGTCGATACTGAAGATACTTTCCACAATCACCGAACCTGCCAACAGACTGGGCAGCAGGGTGGCCGATACCGTAATCAGTGGCAGAAAGGAGTTGCGAAATACATGCCGCCACAGAACAGTTTCTTCGTCCACCCCTTTGGCCCGGGCAGTGCGCGCATAGTCAGCGGCCAGATTTTCCAGCAGTGACGAGCGTGTCAGCTTGGCAAGAAAGGCCAATCCGCCGTAGGACAGTGCAATGATCGGCAGCACCAGATGCCAGAGCCGATCGAGCAGGTAGCCGCCCTGCATCACCTCGACGCCCAGATATCGGGACAATGTCAATCCCCCGCCCAGACCGATTGCGCCCGCCAAAGCAATACGGAAACCGGGGTGTTGCATCCCGGCCAACAGGCTGGTCAGCAGCCCCAGTGAAGCCGCCAGCAATACATGCAAACCGCCCAGCCAATGGCCCCCGAGATCCCATGCCATGGTATAACCGAGCAGTGCCCCAATGGTGAACCCACCGCACTGGCGGGCAATTTTGGGTGCGGAGGTCGCCGCGCCAATCAGCAGCACTGTGACGGTCACAACGCAAGCCACTGCAATCAGCAAATCGCTGCCATTGGCAAACAGGGGCAGAAAGGTCTGATCGACGGTTTCTCGCTGCATCAGACCGCCGGTGGGAAACCAGCGCCAGTATTGTTCGGAGGCAAAGAAACCGATAAACAGCACTCCGGCCAGCATGCTGGGCACTGACCACAGCCCCAGCAGAAAGATATTCGAGGCCACATCGAAGCGCCCGCCCCGCTGCCGCGCTGCCTGTACACCGATGCTGATGGCAATTGCATAAATGAGGGGGATGGAAATCAGGTTAAGCAGCAGGGTGATGGGCAGGCGTTCCGCCAGCAAATCCATCACCGGACGGCCGTAGCGAAAGCTGGTGCCCAGGTCCGCACCTTTCCACAGGGAGAATGTACCGAGCGTGCCATCCGGCTCCCGTTCGAAACCGATCGGCGAAATATTGTTCAGCCAACGCAGGTATTGCACCGGTGCCGGTTGATCCAGCCCATAGAGCTTGTTGTAGTAGTCCTCCAAAGCCCGGCGACTCTCCGGCTCCAGTTCCATGCCGTCTACCAGCGACTGGGCTGTAATGCCGCCCGGGGCCGCGGCCATGACAATAAAGACCACCAGTGTGATACCGAGCAGGGTCGGTATCATCAGCAAGGTGCGACGTATTAAATAATTCAGCATCGGCAGTTCAGCGATTGCGCTGGCGATCGGCCGGAACGTAGATCTCCACCGGCACACTCATGAGGTTTAGGCCCAGCCCGGTTTTTTCCAGGTTGCTGATTCGATCATCCACAAAAGCCAGGGTGTTGCGGCGGAACAGGAACGTGTAAGGCTGGTCTTCCACCAGAATGCGTTCTGCCTTGTGCCAAAGCTTCATGCGCTTTTCTTCATCGACTTCGCCGCGCGCCGCATCAATGGTGGCATCCAGTTCCGCGTTGCTGTAGTTAATGAAATTGTCACCGTTTTCCATGGACTGGCTGGAGTGGAACATCTGGTAAATATCGATTTCGATACCGGAAGTCCAGCCGAGGGTGATGGCATCAAAATTCTTTTGCCGCAGGTCCTCTACCATCACCGACCACTCGGTGGGTTTCGGTTTCATCAGAATGCCTGCGCGGGCATAGAGATCCCTGAGGAACAGCACCATCCGCCGGGTATCATCGTTATCCTGGAAGAAGGTCAGCTCAAACTCAAAGTTTGTGCCATCCTCTGCCTGCAGAATGCCGTCACCGTTGCGATCGACAAAGCCCGCCTCGGCAAGTAACCGTTTGGCTTTTTCCATATCACGGGGGAAGGGCTGGTTTTCGGGGTTGTGCTGCGACGATCCCGGCATAAACGGGCTCACTGCCGGTTGACCGTAGCCGAGAAAAATTTCCTCGAGCATGCGCTCCACGTCAGTCAGCAGCGACATGGCCATGCGTACCCGGGTATCGCCGAAGAGGCTGTTTTTGCCGCCGCGTTGCTGGTTCCAGGCAATGAAGCTGTAGCCGGCTGTAGGGCTCATGTACTCAAAATGCTTGCTGCGTTCGCTGATACCCGGGTCGTCAAGCAGGCGCTGATATTCCCGTGGGCGAGCTCCGTAAACATCGATATCCCCGTTGCGGAAGGTGGTGAGGCGGGCGCTGTCATTTTCAATAATACGCCACACAATCCGGTCGAAAGATCCATCCACCGGCCCCCAGTAGCGGGGGTTGCGCTCCAGCTCAACCCGGCCCTGGTCGGGGGTCCAGTTTTCCGGATCCTTGAGTCGATACGGGCCTGAACCCAGCAACAGTCCACGGCTCTCATTAAAGGTGCGAGGTTCATCCAGGAAGCGCTTATAGAAATGTTCCGGGAGGATCGTCAAGCCACCCGCCAGTTGCAGGCTGTTAAAGTAGGGTTCCTTGAAAACAAATTCCACGTGGTAATTGTCCAGCGCGGTGACCCGCTCAATCCGTGACAGATAGGCACGGCTTCGCGGTGCGGCTATGGCCTCGTTCATGATGAATTCAAACGTGAACTGCACATCCTTGGCGGTCATGGCTATCCCGTCGGAGAAGCTGATATCGCGGCGCAGGGTAAAGTTGATAGTGAGTCCGTCATCGGATATCTGCCAGTCTTCTGCCAGCAGCCCGCTCCACTCCAGTGTGTCCGGATCCCGAACCAGCAGGGATTCGAGAACATATTGCTGAACTTCCGAGGAGTAGGCGTCGCCCGAGACCAGCGGTGTCAGGGTGGTTAGGCCGCTGCCGAATGCCAGCATCAGCCAGTCCCCCTGCGCGTAATTGGCCTGTTGTGTGGCCAGTCTTGCCCGCTCAAAGGCATCTGTCCGGTCAGCCGTGTCACTCAAGCGGTCATCCACCTCGGACGTATTGAAGCGCGCAGTGCGGACCGTCTGTTCCAGGTTGCGTAAAACGCCCCGGGTAGAGCGAATATCCTGAGCCTGCTCCTGCATCAGCCGGGTGATATCGTTCATGCGGGTCCACTGCCGGTCTATCTGGATCATCAGTAGCAGCATCAGCAGACCAAGTGCGCCGATGCCGAGCCAGAATGCAATCCGGCTGATACCCATGTTGCCATTTTTCATGCTGATCCGCCCATGTCTGCTGTGCTATCCGATAACCGTTCTGTTGTATGAGTACTTCCAGTGCAGTGCGTTCAACCGCAGCGGGGTATATTACCGAACTTGTTGAATGAAGGGTGGCTCGTCACAGCCGTTAACCACCGTTATCCTGACAGGTTTTCCAGCGCATCACGAAGATGGGCGACCGTGCGCTCGATGTTGTGCAGCTTATCGAGACCGAATAGCCCAATTCTGAAGGTTCTGAAGCCGGCTGGCTCGTCACATTGCAAGGGTACGCCCGCGGCAATTTGCAGCCCCTGTTCCATAAATTTCCTGCCATTGTGGATATCCGGGTCATCCGTATAGCAGACCACGACGCCGGGTGCCTGAAAGCCCTCGGCGGCAACACTCTTGAAACCCCGGTCAGTGAGAAGCTGGCGAACCTTCTGTCCCAATTCGAGCTGTTCCTGTTTCACTTTGTCAAAACCATAGCTTTCGGTTTCCTGCATGGTGTCGCGGAATTTCAGCAGGGCGTCGGTGGGCATGGTGGCGTGGTAGGCGTGGCCACCATTCTCATAGGCTTCCATGATCTGTAGCCATTTGCGCAGGTCGCAGGCAAAGCTGCTGCTGGTCGTGTGATCAATACGCTGTCGCGCTTCTTTGCCCAGCATGACCAGCGCACTGCAGGGAGATGCGCTCCAGCCTTTTTGCGGTGCACTGATCAGGATATCGACGCCACAGGCCTGCATATCCACCCAGAGCGTGCCCGACGCAATGCAGTCGAGCACAAACAGGCCTCCCACCGCGTGAACGGCATCCGCCACCGCTCGAATATAGTGGTCGGGCAGGAGCATGCCAGCGGCGGTTTCCACGTGGGGTGCAAAAACCATTGCCGGTTTTTCTGCGTGAATCCAGGCGGTGACTTCATCAATGGGAGCGGGCGCCAGTGACGGTTGTTCGGGATCATCGTCCACTGGCCGTGCTTTCATCACGGTAATATCGTCGCTGATTTTTCCCATTTCCAGGATCTGGCTCCAGCGATAGCTGAACCAGCCGTTGCGAATCACCAGACATTTCTTGTCCGTGGCGAACTGACGCGCTACCGCTTCCATACCGTAGGTGCCGCCACCGGGGACCACCACAACGGCCTCGGCGTGGTAAACCTGCTTTAATGTGCTGGATATGTCATTCATCACCGTCTGAAAACGTTTGGACATGTGATTCAGTGAGCGGTCGGTGAAGACCACGGAATATTCCAGTAAACCGCTGGGATCGGTATCGGACAGTAGGCCGGGCATGGGGGCTCCTTCTTCTCAGTGCGCCATTCTTGTGTAAGGCCGGTCAGTATATTTTAAGCCGGTGAAGATTCCCAAAGCTTGTCGCCGAGTCGGCGTAAAATATTTGCTGTACAAACGGTTCATTATGAATGTGCCTTGCAGAGAAAAATCCAGTTCGGGTTATCCAAAATCCGGCGGACAAGTCAAATTTTTGTCGTCCAAAAAACTGATTTCTGGCCAGAAAAATGTCATTGAGCGGCGCGATTAATTTATTGATAACTTATTAAAAAATCGATAGTTTTAATAGTTCCGCAGTTGATTTCAGCTTCTGTTTCATATGCGGCTAATGCTGTATTAACCACATGTTAATGCAGTGGGTATTGGCTAACAATAAAATGATGAAGGGTTCTATGGCTAGATATATTGTGACGAAAAAACCACAGGAAAATGGCAATCATATTGTCCACAATCTGGGCACCTGGTGTCCGGATTTGCCGGACTCTGTGGATCAGAAATCCCTGGGTAATTTCCCCACCTGCCAGGCGGCAATGAGGGAGGCGAAAAAACATTTTCAGGAGGTCAATGGCTGCTTTAAATGTTCACGAGCCTGCTTTGTAGGATAAACTCCTCAAAGCAGTACAGCAGGGCCATTGAAAAGTGGCCCTTTTTTTCTGGCCTGCCATTGGTGTTAATGGCAGGAAAACGGGGCGCTGGTCAATCGCGGGCCGACCCCAGCCGAGCATCCTGTCAGTGGATGGACCGCCTTGCTAGTCGTTTTTACATAGAGAGTTGGAATGGAAAAGATATTTGAGAACACCATGTATGCCGCCCGCTGGTTGCTGGCGCCTATTTATTTTGGGTTGAGTTTTGCGTTGTTGGCCCTCGGCATAAAGTTTTTTGTCGAAGTGGCGCACACCTTGCCCATGATTCTGACCATGTCTGAAATGGACCTGATTCTGGTGGTGCTTTCGCTGGTGGATATTGCCCTGGTGGGTGGTCTGATTGTCATGGTGATGTTTGCCGGCTACGAGAATTTTGTCTCGCAACTGGATCTGAATGAATCCACCGACAAACTGGTCTGGCTGGGTAAGCTTGATACCAGCTCACTGAAAAACAAGGTGGCTGCATCCATTGTAGCCATTTCGTCGATTCACCTGCTGAAAGTTTTTATGAATGCGCCGGAAATAGCGAATGACAAGATACTCTGGTATGTCGTGTTACATATGACCTTTGTGGTTTCTGCCTTTGCCATGGGCTTGCTGGACAGAATTATGACCCGTCACTAGCCCGATTCTGGGTGACAGAACTCTCGATGATAGCCGTGGTGGGCAGGATATGTCCTCCGTGATTTCCTGCATTGTGAATATTGCGTGATCCACCAACATAAACGCGGCATAGCAGCGTTTGGTTTGGTTGAAACGGTGTAGAGCCGCCAGTACCGGAAATGCCCACGTGGCCTTTCCGGTACTGTGTGAATCATCGCAATCTAGCTAGCGCAATGGTTCATTGACGAATTCCAGCGCTGGTGGATAGCCCTTATCGGCTGATTTTTTGAACCACACCATACCCTTGTCTTCACTTTTTGTCGTGCCAAGACCGTTATAGTACAAGCCGCCCAATGCGTACATTGCGACAGGATGACCCTCGTTGGCTGCCTTCTCGTACCATTTTATGGCCTCGGCATAGTCCTGAGTCACGTTTTCACCAGCCTGATAAAACCAGCCCATTTCGAACAGTGCTCCCGGGTGGTTTTGGAGGGCGGCTTTTTGATAGTAGTCAAAGGCTGTTTTGATGTCTTTGTCCGTCCCCCAGCCCTCTTTGTAGAGAATCGCAACACCATATTGTGCGTCGGCATTACCTGTGGCAGCCAGTTCGGAGAGAATGGCATAGCCTTCATCCAGCTTGCCACTGCGGACAGCTTCATAACCCTCTTCGAGGGTTTCTGCCCATGCCGAGATCGAAAAGATAATACCTATTAATAAGCTGATATATTTCACGGACACTCCAGAGTTAGTCATTCTGTTATTTTGTCGTCGGCATAGGAATTACCTGAACGACATCCTGTGGAAGAGAGCGATATTATCGTATGCAAATCTTCCGGTTGAGACGTTTGATTGTCTCAAGGGTTACGAGTTCACTTTGCCTGACGGATCATATTCAGAAATACCCGTTGGGGGATGGCTGAAACAGGCGAGATAATTGTCATTGCAATAACCGGTGCCCGGCAGGTAATTGCCGCGTCATCCACAGTGCCAGTTTATGCTTCATGTGGACGATATCATGCTGTTCATTGGCCAGTGGCTGAATCAGTTTGTCGTGCACCAGAAGTTTATAAATGTATTCAATTTTTTCGTTGGCTGAGTCGCTGGCTTCAAATTTTGCCGCACCACGTTTTTCCGCATAGATCATTCCTATCCGCAGTGCTTCCTTGAGGAGTTCGGTCTCGTGTTTCAATTTGGACATGAATAGTTTCCTGGGGTCAGTCGCAGCAGCCGGTAAGCCCCTGATCCATCAGTTCGGCAGGGGAGTCAGTATCAATCGTGCCCACAACGGTTGCCGGAACACCTGCAACCACAGAGTGGGGGGGGACATCGTTCAATACCACGCTGGCGGCGGTTATTTTGGAACCGGCACCAATTTCGATGTTGCCGAGAATTTTTGCACCGGGCCCAATCATCACGCCGCGCCGCACTTTGGGATGACGGTCACCGGACTCTTTCCCGGTGCCGCCGAGGGTCACTGACTGCAGGATAGACACGCAGTCCTCTATGATGGCCGTTTCACCAATGACGATACCGGTGGCATGGTCAAACATGATGCCGCGACCGATACTGGCGGCGGGGTGAATGTCCACGCCAAAGGTCACTGATATCCGGTTTTGCAGGATTAGCGCCAAGGATTTTCTGTCCCGTTGCCAGAGCCAGTGAGCGGCACGCCACGCCTGCAAGGCGTGAAATCCTTTGTAGTAGAGAAACGTGGAGAAGAGGTTCTGGCAAGCCGAATCACGCTGATAGATGGCGAGAATATCGCAATTGACGCAATCTTCGATATCCGGGTCTGCGGCAAAAGCCTCCTCGAACACCTCGTGCAGCGTAAGTGCTGACATGGCGCTACAGCCCAGTTTCTCCGCCAGCAGGAAACCCAGGGCTGCCAGCATTGAATCGTGTTTCAGAAGGGTGACTTGCAGAAAACTGGCCAGTACCGGTTCTTCTCCGGCAACCACGGTGGCTTCCTGCTGAATTTTTTGCCAAAGACTTGTGCTCATAAGCGGAAATCTTGATGTTTAACAGTGGGTGCCATTATCAAGGTCAGCCGGTTAATTTTCCAGCGGCGTTCGTGCCAGACACCAAACATCGACCCTGACCGCCCCCGCGCTCATCAGCAAATCACTCAGTTCCCCGACGGTGGTGCCTGTGGTCATCACATCATCCACCAGGCCAATGTGTTTCCCGTCCACTGGTGCATTGAGCTGAAAAGCACCCCTGATATTGGTCAGCCGCTCTTTGCGGGATTTCCCCTGCTGGTGTGGCGTGTGTCGGTGGCGACTCAGTAGCTGTTGATCAACCGGGATGGCAAGTTGCCTGCTCAAAAAGCGGGACAGCCAGTCCGCCTGGTTGAAGCCCCGTGTAAATTGCCGTCGCCAGTGCAGTGGCACCGGTGCAAGTAAGTCCGGGAAAGCGGACTTCGGGTTGTTTTGGGACGTCAATATCGTGGACACCAGTAACTCGGCCAGCAGTGTGCCGCGATTGAATTGACCCCGGTGTTTGAAACTGTTGACCAGTCGATCCACCGGATACGCATAACGCAGGGGGGCAATGCAGTGATGAAAAGCGGGTGGGCTGACCAGGCATCGGCCACAAGTCCCCGATGTGGATAGGGGCAGGGCACACCGGGAGCAGGCTGGCCGATTAAACGGCAGTGCTGCTTGGCAATCGGTGCACAGATCCCGGCTCCGCCCGGAGGCAATACCACACAGCAGACATTGTCCCGGTAGCAGTCTATAGCTGGCCCGGTGCAGTAGTCGGGTCCATCGAACACGGTCAAATAATGCTTTTGCCGATGGGAACATCGCTTGTTAACCTAAAATCCATTTATGGTTGACAGTGGTGTTGGCTCACCTATCATAGCGAGCTGTTACTGCACTATATGAGAGATAGCCGATGTCCGCCAGCCACACCACAGATATCCGCCATGACTGGAGCCGTAAGGAGGTCTTGGCGCTGTTCAATCAGCCCTTTAATGACCTGATGTTTCAGGCGCAGGTGGTGCACCGTCAGCATTTCAATCCCAACGAAGTGCAACTCAGCACATTGCTCTCAATCAAAACGGGTGCCTGCCCGGAAGACTGTAAATATTGTCCGCAAAGTGCCCGCTACGATACAGGCCTCGAGAAAGAGAAGCTGCTGGCTGTGGAGCAGGTGATCGAGGAGGCAAAAGCCGCCCGGGCGAGCGGTGCCACCCGTTTCTGTATGGGCGCTGCCTGGCGGTCGCCAAAAGACAAGGATATGCCCGTGGTGGCCGAGATGGTTCGTCAGGTCAAGGCGCTCGGCCTGGAAACCTGCATGACCCTGGGTATGCTGGAGGCAGAGCAGGCCCGGCTACTGGCCGACGCAGGTCTGGATTATTACAACCACAACCTTGATACGTCTCCGGAGTATTACGGCGAAATCATCACCACGCGCACCTATGAAGATCGTCTGAACACCCTGGATAATGTGCGCCAGGCAGGTTTGAAAGTCTGTGCGGGGGGTATCGTCGGTATGGGTGAGGGGGAAAAAGACCGGGCGGGACTGTTGATGCAGTTGGCCAATCTTCCCCACCATCCGGAGTCGGTACCGATCAATATGCTGGTGAAAGTGGCGGGCACTCCCCTAGATGGCCAGGAGGACCTCGACCCCTTCGATTTTCTTCGCACGATTGCGGTAGCCCGTATCCTGATGCCCAAATCCCACGTGCGGCTGTCCGCTGGCCGCGAGGAGATGAATGACCAGATGCAGGCGCTCGCCTTTATGGCGGGTGCGAACTCCATTTTCTACTGCGAAAAGTTGCTGACCACCCCCAACCCCAAAACCAACAGTGACATGGAGTTGCTCGGTCGTCTCGGTATCCAGCCTGAAACACATCGGGTTGAGCAGGACAGCCTCGAGGAAGCGCGGGCTTTACAGCGGGCAGTGGCCGAGATGGAAACAGACCACCTGTTTTACAACGCCGTGAATTAGCAGCGCGTTACCGACACCCTCCGTATTCGCAGTATTTTTATCACAGATCATCGCCGGGGCAGTGGATTCGCTTACCCGGGGGGAAGGGTCAGATGACATCATCCATGGATCAGGTGTTACAGGCGCGACTGGATCAGCGTCAGATTGACAACCTGTATCGCCGTCGACACCTGTTGCAGTCGGCTCAAAACAGTATTGTGCAAGTGGACGGCAAAACCTGCGTGGCCTTTTGCAGCAATGATTATCTGGGGCTGGCCAGTCACCCGGCTGTGATCGACAGTATGCGCCGTGGTGTTGAAACCTATGGGGTCGGCAGTGGTGCCTCCCATCTGGTCTATGGCCATTCTCAGGAGCATCATGCCCTGGAGGAAGAACTGGCCGCGCTGACCGGCCGTCCCCGTGCGCTGTTGTTTTCCACCGGTTACATGGCCAATCTGGGTGCCATCCGGGCTCTTGTAGACAAGGGCGATCACGTCTATCAGGATCGTCTTAACCACGCGTCCCTGCTGGATGGCGGATTGGCCAGCAATGCCTCCTGCCAGCGCTATCGGCATGCCGATGTCGGCGACCTTACCCGGCGACTGGGCAAGGCAGAACATGGCCGAAAACTGGTTGTCACTGATGGTGTGTTCAGCATGGATGGGGATCTGGCACCGCTGCCAGCGTTGGCCCGGGCCTGCGCCGAACAGGGTGGCTGGTTGATGGTGGACGATGCTCACGGTTTTGGTGTGCTGGGAAAAAACGGCGGTGGTCTGACAGAGCACTATGGGCTTGATGTCACCGATGTGCCGGTGCTCATGGGAACGCTGGGCAAGGCATTTGGTACCTTCGGTGCTTTTGTGGCCGGTTCCGATGCCCTGATCGAAACCCTGATCCAGTATGCCCGCACCTACATTTATACCACCGCATTGCCTCCCTCCGTGGCAGCGGCCACTCGCATCAGTCTGAAAATACTGCGCCGAGAAACTTGGCGCCGTGAAAAACTGCTCAGCCTGATCGAACGGTTCAGGACGGGGATCGACGAACTCGGGCTGGAGTTGTTGAATTCACCGACGCCCATCCAGCCGGTCATGTTGCATGATGACGCGCTCTGTTACCGGGTGGGCGAGGGTCTGCGTGCCAGGGGATTTCTGGTGGGTGCGATCCGTTCTCCCACTATTCCTGTGGGCAGTGCAAGATTGCGCATAACCCTCTGTGCCGAGCACACCGACGACCAGGTGGATGCGCTGGTCGAGGCGATTGGTAAGACTGTGGCGGAAGTCGGGAAAATTCACAGTGAATAACCCGTACTTCCTCACGGCCTGTAAAAAAATCTGTGATGGACCGGGTCAATGGCCTGCAATCCGGGAGATCATTTAGGGTGGTAACGTGCAATGGCTAAACGTTTTTTTGTGACAGGCACTAATACCGGTGTTGGCAAAACCCTGATCAGTACCGCGTTGCTGGCCACGGCCCGCGATAGCGGATTGACTACTGTCGGGTTGAAACCGGTGGCTGCCGGGTGTGAGGTCACGGATGAGGGGCTCCGCAATGCCGACGCCCTTTCGTTGCTGGCCCAGTCGAGTCTGCCGTTGTCCTATGATGAAGTGAATCCGGTAGCGCTGGCACCGGCGACCGCCCCGCATATTGCCGCTGCAGAGGCGGGTCGGCGGCTGAGTGCCGAGCGACTGGCAGGATTCTGCCGGGGCATTATGCTGCAACCGATGGACCTTTTGCTGATTGAGGGGGCGGGCGGTTGGCGAGTGCCCCTGAACGAGCGGGAAACGTTCGCTGATCTGGCCAAAATTCTGCAATTGCCGGTAATTCTGGTGGTGGCGATGGAGCTTGGTTGTATCAATCACGCGTTGCTTTCGGCAGAGGCGATCCAGCGGGACGGGCTGAAGATGGCAGGCTGGGTTGCCAACCAGGTTTGCCCCGAGAAAATGGACCGCTACCATGAGACCCTGGCAAGCTTGCAAGCCCGATTGCCATGCCCCATGATCGGTGCAGTACCATGGTTGCCGGACCCGACCCCGGAACAGGCAAAGCCATTCCTGAAGCCGGATTTTTTGACGGCAAAAAACCAATTAACCAGTGGTGAATAATTTATGGGTATGAGAAGCGAAGAAGAGTATTCAGAGGAAGATCTGGAGCGAATCCGCCAGGTGGTCAACTCGGGCATTCATTCCGTGGAGCGAAAACCATTTCGCTTCAGTCTGTTGTTCCTGTGGTGGATTGTGGTGGCGGCCATGGGTGGCGTCGCCTGGTTTTTCGCCAGAATGATCGGTGCGGTTTAACCGGCCAGATGCAAAATCGCCTGCCATTCCTTGTCAGTGACAGGGACGATGGATAACCTCCCCTGTCTGAAAAGCACCATATCCTGCAGGGGCCCCTGTTGTTTCAACTCCGACAGTGGTATCAACCGCGCGAATTTCCTGACCAGTTTTACATCCACACAGAACCAGCGCGGTTTGTCGGCCGTGCTGTCCGGGTCATAGCCGTCGCTCGCCGCATCAAACTGGTCGGGTTCAGGATAACCTGCGCTGGTGATGACCATGATCCCTGCAATTCCCACCGCCTTGCAGCTCGAATGATAGAACAGCGCCTGATCTCCCGGTTTGACCCGGTCGCGCAGATGATTGCGCGCCTGATAGTTGCGAATGCCATCCCACCGGCATTGCTGGTCCGGTTCGGCAGCCAGGTGACCGATGCTGAAAACGTCGGGTTCGGATTTGAACAGCCAGCAGGACATGATGGCATCTCTGGATAATCAGTCGAGGAAAATCAATCAAACTGTCCGGGAATGCCGGGCCGCCTCAACAGCAGCCCCGCTTGTTTGCCCAGGAAGGTGAACGGCCGGTCAGGCGTCTTTGACCCGGACCATCAGTTTGCCGGTATTTTCACCGGTATACAGTTTCTTGACGGCCTGCAGGGCAGTTTCCAGACCCTCTGACACATCCAGACGAGCCTTCAGTCTGCCTTCCTTCATCCAGCCAATAAGTGCTTCGGTCGCTTCTGGGTAGCGATCCATGTAGTCCAGGATGATGAAGCCCTGAATTTTCAGGCGGTGCATCAGAATCAGGTCATAGTTGTAGGGACCGGGTACTGGTTCAGTGGCATTGTACTGGGAGATCAGCCCGCAGGTGGGGATACGGCCATGCAGGTTCATCTGCTTGAGACATTCGTCCAGAATCTTTCCACCGACGTTGTCAAAGTAGACGTCGATGCCGTTTGGGCAAGTCTTGGCGAGCGCCTCTGCGACATTTTCGGTTTTGTAGTTAATGGCCGCATCAAAGCCGAGCTCTCGGGTAATCCACTGACATTTCTCATCTGAGCCGGTCAGTCCAACCACATGGCATCCCTTGATCTTGGCGATCTGACCAACGAGGCATCCCACAGCGCCTGCTGCCGTGGAAACGACCACGGTTTCACCGGGTTGTGGGTCACCGATCTCCAGCAGACAGAAATAGGCGGTGGGGCCAACCAGGGCCAGTGTGCCAAATGCATCGATGACAGGCACATCGCCAACTTCACCCAGCAGGCCAACGGTGGCAGGTGAGCCGATCTGGTAATCTGCCCAACTGCCGATACCGCTGACAATATCACCGGCCTTGAATTCGGGGGTGTTACTTTTGATCACGGTGCCGCAGACGACGCCACGCATCGGGGCATTGATCGCCACCGGTTCCATGTACTGCTCCATGTCGCTCATCCAGATCCGATTGGTGGGATCCAGTGACAGGTAATTGAGACGAAACAGGCACTCGCCCTCACCGGGCTCCGGAATGGCTTCCTGCTCAAGGCTCAATACATCATCGGTAATCTCTCCGACAGGACGCTTGCGCAAACGCCATACTCGATTGGTGTCTGACATGGTGTTGTTCTCCTTATTTGTCATCGTGAAGTGGATCGGCTCTGCGTTTCTTGCTATGGATTTTTAGGCCCGGCCTGCTGGTTGTAGGCAGCCCCAAGGTTAGCTGATAAAAAAAACATCGTACTTGACGTACCCTTCGGGTCCAAACTGGATTTCCGTCATCTTGTTTATGCACTGAATATCGTTGAGCCAGGCGTATTTCACCGCCGAGGTCTGAAAGGTGGGCGCGGCGATAAAGTAGGGGATATCCTTATCAGTCAGCAACTCGCCATTGCTGAGCCGCTCTGCACTCTCGGAGGAGTTTTTGATAATACCGTTGTAGCTCATATAAATATGGGCACCATCATCTGTTTCGATCAGTCCCCTCACATCCAGCCGGAAAGTACCACTTGGCATAATGCGCAGCCAGTCGGCACCCGGCGCAATGAACTGGCCATTGATGTCAGGACCCCTGACCCAGCCACCGGGACGCACATTGACAATCATCAGCCCCGAATCAATTGAGACAGGCGGATCCAGCGGTGCCAGATAGGTCATGATGTATTGGGTGGTCAGGTGCGTGCTGGGTTGCGGATTGTTGTGCAGGGCCATCAGTAAACTCTCTCTCTGACAATGCAGTTTATTGGTATCAGTCACCGCCGTGATATTGCTTCAGGCCACTTTTTCTGTCGATAGGCGGTCGAGGTAAACGCACGGATAGCCATTTAATGCTTTCGCGGGACGGTGCCTGAGCATTAAGCATCCTAGCGGTTTTTGAATGCTCAGTACAGTAAGCTGCCATGCCAGTTGCGCAGTGCTGTGGAGTGGCGACAGAGACGGACCCGGAAAAAAAGACGGGCCTAGAAAAAATCGAGATCACTGTTCAAGACAATTTGCTCCAGACAAACAGTCTGGTCATCAGTCTCCCGGTGATCTGTCTGCCATTGGCGGGGGAGAGGTTTGTAATGAATCACTTCCTGTGACGCAGTATGTTGGGGAATCGTCGGTTTTGGCAATATTCTGTCAGGTTCTCTGTGGTTCAGGTTCATGGCTACCTCCTTGATGACCAGTCCAGTGTGATGGCTCAGCATGAAAGTGTGATGGCAATACCATGACAACGAGCCAGTTCTAACGAATGATTTTGATCCACTCGCCGGGCTTCGGTTCCCCAACCGGGTAATAATTATTGATGATGCGCAATTCATCCTCCCCGTACTGACCCAATTTCAGGTGTTGTGCCAACAGAGCAAACGTGCTGTTTTTGGTGGCTTTTACGTAGTGAATATTCTTTGTTTCAGCGGACTGGAGGCTGTGTTTTGATACGGGTCGAAAGCTGCCAATAATGTCCATGAGTTGCCGGTTGCCCAGTGACTGATCGGCACTGCGCTCCAGTGTTCCCCGGAAAACAAAGGCGCGGTAGCCGTAGTAGATCAGGGCCAGCCTTTGGTCCGACTGTCCCTGTGTGCCGGGTATCAGACCGGTATGACCCTGAAGACGGAACTGGGCGAGGGGTTCAGACTGTTTGAGCAGGGGAATCCCCAGCTGTTGTTTGATGAACTGGTCGGGGCTGACTCTGGTGCGATTCATCGCCGTGACCGAGATCTTGACATCGCCGGTGTCGTTGTGGGCGTTGACCAGTGGCGGCTGTTCACTGAATTGCCAGCCTTTGGGAAAAGTTATCATAAAGGCCAGTTCTTCGTTCAGGTAGACATTCTCCGGCAGTCGTCGCGTTGCAACATTTTCACCCCAGACCATGCCATCAGTGGCAATACGAAAGGGCGTGACATTGTGTTCAACCTTCATGTCATTCGGGGTCGATCCTGCGTTGCTGACCACTTCCCGCAGTCTCTGATCATTCCGTGGGTGGGTGGCAAACAGGCCGTGGTAGGTCTGTGGTTCCCGACCGGACTCCAGGGCCCGTTTTTTTTCCAGCCGTTCGTGATCTTTCAGCATGGTGATCACCTCAATCATGGCTTGGGGGTCATAACCGGACTTGTACAGGTAGCGGCTACCGATTTCATCGGCTTCAAGCTCCATATCCCGTCCGTAACCACTGACCATGGATGCGCCCCACAGTGCACTGGCCTGACCCACCTCCATACTACGGGTGAGAATGGCGAGCAGTCCCGCAACGAATTTTGATCCGGTCTGGGCCCGCTTCTGGCGGGCGTGATGCCCCGCCGTGACGTGGCCGACTTCATGGGCCAGCACGGCTGCCAGCTGGGCTTCGGAGTTGAGATAGCCAATCAGACCGCGGTGGATGTAAACATAGCCGTCCGGCAGGGCGAAGGCATTGATATCGGGGTTGTCGATGACCGTGAACGTAAATGAATCCCCGGCCTGATCCGAGTGGCGGACAATGCGCTGACCAACCTGGTCGACATAGTCAGCCAGTTTGCCCTCCACCAGTGGCATATTGGCGATAATTTCGCGGTGCATTTCCTCTGGCGTTTCCGGGGGCTTGCCCGCAGCCATCGCAGCGCAACAGCAACCCAGCAGCGCTATCAACAGGAGCACGCGGTATTGCGATAAACCCAGTTGCATGGCAAACATCACGGGCTGCCGGGGCCCGCCGGGGCAAAAAAGCTCTGTAGTCGGGTGCCGATCCCTTCGCAGGCTTCACCCTGAACCCTGGCGATAAAGGGGATTGGTGCACCCACCGCCAGCAAATACGATGATCCCTTGCTGTCTACCTGCACCCGCCCCTTTTCGCCCAATTTGTCGAGGTCCCAGATAATCGCTTCATAATTGGCGGCCTTGTCCCAGGAAGAAAAACCAAAGCAACCACCGCCCCCGGGGGCGACAGCACAGCTGATGGCACCGCTTTTTTCTGTGGTCTCGGTATTGCCGTCCACCCAGATCATGTAGCGAATACCCAGTTCACGGACCCGCTTGCCGATCAGTGGATCCTCCAGCATGCCTCCCATGCGCTTGAGCCCGAGCGGTGCCATGCGCGGTTCAAACCATGGGTAGAAACTGTCGAGAAACTGTTGCTCGGGCATGACTGACAGCTGCCCCCGATTGGCGAGTCTGGTGCCGATACAATTGATGAAGTCCGGGTCGGTTTCGTAGGCGCCGCTGTGCCGCCGCCCGACCACCACCACTTTCTCGTTGTCGTTCAACGGCAACAGGGTGCTGGATGGACGAAATTCGTCGACTTGGGTGGACGTGCCACAGGCACTGGTCGCGAGCACGGACAACAGGATCCAGGGGAGGGCACCTCTCACCGCTCTGTCCTCTGGCTCAATTTGGCGGGCGCTTCACGGTTGGCCAGCCACTGGCGAATTTCCGGTATTTGCTGAAAGCCGGTCAGCAGCCGTGCCCCCGCATCTCTCAGGGCCATCACGGTGGCCTGATTCAGTGCCTCTTCATCCGACTTGAGGAAGCGGCTCTGGGTTTTACCATAGGCGCTCATCATCCAGTCTGCGACAGGCTGGCCATTGCCGTCGTAGACTTTCAGATTGTATTTCAGCCACACCTCGTAGACGTTCAACTGGGTCTCCATGGGTGTGGCCAGCTGTACTTCTGTAATTTCGGGCACGATCATCAAATCCAGGGTGTTCTGGCCGGTGGGCAGGGTTTTCAGGGTCGCGCTGCTCTGAAACATATCGGTGAACACCCGATTGAAGAGTTGTACCTGGGATTCCCCTAATGCCATGGTGACCGGTTGACGGTTATCTTTCTCACTGGTAAATCGATAACTGCTGAAGCTGTTATCGAGAACCAGGCCCACGCTGAGGGGCTGTCGGGCAACCAGCGCGGAGGGGTAATCACCATTGACCGTGACATTGGTGCTGCAACCGATCAGCAGGGTCAGTGCCACGACAATTGGCAGTAGACGCAAAGAGGTCAGTAACCGCAAAGTCCGGCAGTACACATTCATTGACGCTTGGGGTTGTGTCATAGATCACTCAGGTTTGAGGCCGTTCAGCCCGACAAAAGTTCCTCCGTTACGATAGCTCAGGTCGCGCATCAGCGCAGCAAATCTTGACGCCGTTTGCAGATTGCCGCCCTTGACCATGAAATGTACCGGGAAACCGATCGTATGGATACGAACCAGTTGCTGTCCACTGCGCCCCTCCCGGTTGATTTTCTCGACACTGCTCAGGACCTCCGCTATGGACTGCCCGGTGAAATCGTCACCCAGCACATAGAGGCTGATCTTCCGGTCCGGCGCATAGAACCGGCGAATCGCATGCTGTACACCCTCCACCGGACTGGAGTTGCTGAAGGGTGTCCAGCTGGCCAGCCGGTCGATAATCGCCTTGCGCCGGGCCGGTGTATCGGGAATCCATTTATCGCGATAGGTGGAGAACATATAGCCCCCCATGTCGTTCATCACCTGGATACCTTTTACCTTGGGATAGATATTGAGAATATTGATCATTTCCTGGCGCAGTCGTGGCCAGGCAAAATTGAACATGCTGCCAGAGGTGTCGATGATGAAAACGATGTATTCGCTGTCCACCGGTATGCCGCCAATCAATGATCGTTTGTCGGGCCTCTGCCGAGCTTTCAGGCGTGCCATTTCCTCAGTGAGCACCTGCAGGGCCAGTGTCAGCTTATCCCGTTCGGTGGTATCCGATTGCGCCACGGCGTCCCGCTGTCGGCGAACGCTGGCCAGCTCGGATTGCAGCCGGGCGATGCGTTGGCGAATATCGGAGAGTTGTTCCTCCTTGGATAGCAGATCGCGATTCAAAATGCGGGCTTCCCCTCGTATCTCGAAGACCTGCTGCTGTAATTCGGCCACGCTGCCTTCCGCCGGTTGTACCGAGTCCTCAAAAGCCGTCGAGTCTACGGTTTTGGCAATCAGCAATAACAGCACAATCGCGCCGAACCCACAGCTGATGACATCCAGGAAGGAAATGCTGATCTCGGCTGTATTACCCCGCTCTTTGCGCCGACGGGTACTCATGGCCAGTCCCTCGAGGGGCTCATGAAAGAGCCCCGGCTGGACAGGGCCAACTGCCAGAAACTGGCTGCTGCCATGGGATCACCTTCCATCGGAAACAGCAGAATGTTGACCGGCAGGCGACGGGGTAATATCTGTGTGGCCTCGGCAAACAGCTTCAGGCGATCCCGCCCAGTGATGGTTTTGAACCCCGAGGGTTTTCTGCCCTGGGTGGGCAAGCCATCGGTGATTAAAAACAGGTTGTCCGGCGGTGTATCGAAACTGTTAATGGCCAGAAACGCGTTGATCAGGCTGCTGCCTCCGGCGGGTACCACCTGTGTCAGTTTTTTGATGGCATTATCAAGGCCCTGGCGATCGGCGGTATCCCGCCAGCGCCGGTCATCGCCCGCCACCGCCCCGGCTGCGGTGTTGAATACATAGATCTGGTAGCGGCTGTCCTGAGGTAACTGCGCCACCAACCATTCGGTGGTGCGGATGGCCCGCTGCCATTTCTCGGAGTTTCGCTTGACGGAATCGCTCATGTTGCGACGCCGGATCACGTTGACAATAGAGTCCGACAGCATGCTGGCTGACGCATCCACCAGGATCAGGATTTGCCTCCCACCCAGTTTTAAACCGGTCAGATACTGTCGTTCACCATCACCGATAAATTGCCGCACATTGTCGGCATTTCCCTGTTCCCGGAGATTGGCGGTTTCCCGTTCCAGGGTTTCGACCTGCTTGCGCAGGATTTCGATTTGCTGTTCCGGATCCGCCTGGGCGCTGAGTTCGCGGCGGGTCTTTTCGATATCGGCGACCACCCTTGCCGATAACCCCTGCGCTTCCACCAGTGATTCATCGATGCGTGCCAGGCTGTTGCGCAGCGCCACCAGCGCTTCCTCGCCGACCCGCAAATCCTCCTGCAGCAGATTCACTTCCGCATTCAGCAGGGGGTCAGCGGATTCCAGGGATATTGCGTCATGTTTAAGGATCAGAAAAAGCAGGGTAACTGCGCCAAAACCGCAGGCCATGATGTCGAGGAACGACAGGCTGAAGGCGCTTATCCTGTGTTTTGAGCGGCGCAAATCAGGTCACCTCGATCAGGTCCAGCTGATCGACGCCTATCTGGAGGCTGTGGCCGGCCCGCAGGTCCGCGGGGTTACCTTCGACCGTAACAGCAGCACTGGCAGTCCTGAGCTGCACACTGTCCTGTTCACGAACCAGACAGCAGTCGCCTCCGGCACCTTGCGTAAAACGCAATTGATCGCCATCCCGCGTAATCGCCAGACGATTGCCAATGGCATAGGCCCGGTACCGATAAAGTAAGTGGGTCGCTGGAGCGGAGGTTTTTTCCGGAGCAACAACCGGCCGGGGGGCTTGCTCCGACGGCTGCTCGGATATCGCCGCTGTTGCCGTGCTCGTGGCAGCTGATCTGCAGGGAAGCCGGGTAATAAAGTGGAGATTTTCGGGGTCACCGGTGATGACCTCCAGGTGATTTCGACAACCGGTAATGGCGGCGTTCTCATCCAGCGTGGCAGACGGGGCGAGATGCTCCCGGATGCCCGGCAATTGCGCGGCGCGATGACTGAGTAGCAGGGTCTCGCCATTGGTTTTCAGGTCCGACAGTTTGCCCTGCAACAGCTGGAATCGCGATGCGCTGCTGGCCAGCAGCTCGGTGCGACTGAGTACCAGCCGGTAATGTCCCTGTGGGCTGTCAAGTTCGGCAGTGATTTCCGCCTGGCCCTGCAGTGCCGATAACCAGACTGGCAAACGGTTGTACAGCTGTTGCTCTCCCGCAGCGGTGTGCAGGGGGTCATAGCGGTACTGGCGGATAAACTGGTTGGCAATGTGTTGTGCCCAGAGGTCATGGAAAGTTTTCAGGCCAACGTTGCTGATGATTTCCACGCCGGTGCGCTCAATCTGCTGCGCCACATTAAGCCGGGTAATCACGGTCTGGTGGAGCTGAATATCCAAATGAACCAGGGTCCCGATTGCGTCAGCGTGACTGGCGGCCGCCACGGCGGCGTCCACCAGCCCGGTTGCCTCAAATGGCGAGGCTTTCGCCAGGCCCAGCAGAATGGATAACTGGCCCCGGTCAAAACTTCCGGGAACGGCAAAGACCACCTGATCCGGGTGACCGCTGTCGCGGTGCAGTGCCAGAAGTTGCGCGTAGGCCATATCGGCGTAGTGACGCGCGTGCTTGCTGGTGACGGGCAGGGGGGAGAGATTGAGTTGCCACCAGTACTGGTTGAAACTCTGTTGTGGTTCGAGGTAGGCGCGCTGCAGGGCGGCCTCACCGGTGGTAATACCCTCCGGGGTGAGCAGTGCATAGCCGGGACTGACGGTCAAATCACCCCGATCGTTTACGCAGCAAATACCTGCGTCATTCAATTCGATGATGGCAACACTCATGATGTGGTCTGTCCCGCTGTTCAGTCGGTTTTCAGGTGACGCAGCAAATTGCTGTCACAGTAGCTGTGGGTGTCCAGCACCAGCCGTTCCTGGAGCAGCTGCAGTTGATGCAGCATGAACATCACTACAATACTGATAACCAGAGCAATAAATGTGGAGTTGAATGCTACCCCAAGACTGGCCGTGACACCGGCAATATCGCCTTCCACCGCCTTGTGTGCCTGACTGAGGGCTTCTCCGATACCGCGAACCGTGCCGATAAAACCGATGGATGGAATCGCCCAGGCGATATAGCGAACCATGGATAATTCCGAGTCGAGTCGGTCGGATTCGGTATCCAGTACGTCGCCCACAGCGCTGGAAACGTCCTGGATATTGCGCGTGGAACCGAAGCGCTGTAGTGCCGCCAGCAGTGTTCGGGGCACCAGATAGCCCTGTTGTGCCTCGGGCAATGCCTGAACAGGACGGGACATTTGTCGCACATCCTCCGGCAGCACACGGCTGCCCTCGCTGACACCGAGCAGTGGTAGGGACAGCAGCTTTCGTTCATTGAGAGTACGCCGCGCTTTGTAACCCATGATGGCAAAGGCCCACAGCATCAGGATAAAGCAGGCTTCCTGTTCGTAATCCTTCACCACAATGTAAAAAGAGCGTTCTGCCACATAGGCTTCGCCGGCAGCCTCCCGGGCCAACTGCTCCTGTAAAATGGCATTGGCGTTGGGGCGGATCAGCGTCACGTAGAAACTGTGCACCAGAATCAGGGCCAGAATCAGGGCGAACAGCTGGTAGAGAAACTCCGAGGAGGTGTTATTCCGCATAGGTGGCTACTCCGCAAATATCCGGGCCGGTTTGATGATAACTGGCAGGGTTGTGATGGCTGTGTGAGGATGTCATATATCCACCGGGAAGGGGATGGCAATATCCTCGGAAATTTCTTCCGTCGGGGAAAAGTCCGGGCTTGTCCGCCGCGACGTGCTTGACGGGGCCGGTTTGGCTGGTGGTGAGCTGGCGGCATCGTCGCTTGATTGCTTGCCGGACGCGCCTGTCACCTGTTTTGTGTCTGGCTCTTTGCCTTGCTCCGGTTCATTAGCATTAGGATTGGCGATCAGGCAGATCGGGAGTCCGCCTATCAGCAGCGCCGCGAGGCAGGTCTTGAGAGTCTTTAGCGCCATAGGATATCACTCCACATTGCGCGCCACCCTGAAGCCCAGGTCGTCCCGGCCATCGAGACCGTAATCGCGGTAGGACAGCCGCAATTGAATGATATTGCCGTGGCGCCAGCTGGCTCCCCGAATCACGCGAAATTCACCGGAAGCCGGGCCGGTGGGGTCTTTTTCGGCACTGCTACCAAGACTGAATTCAATACCATAATAATCATTGACCCACTCTGCCACATTGCCCTCCAGGTCGTGGAGCCCCCGGTGATTGGCGGAGAAACTGCCCACTGGGGCGGAGACGGCAAAACCGTCGTTGTAACCGGTCAGGACTTGGTCAACCATTCTCGAAGCGCTGCTGTCGGCAAAATTTCCGGCACCGTCGGCCGGTGGAAATTGCTGTCCCCAGCCAAAGCGTTTTGCGTCGCCGGAGGTGGCCCGTGCCGCCCATGCCCATTCCGCTTCAGTGGGCAGGCGGTAGCCGTTTGCAGCGGGGTTGGTGCCGGTGATCTTGCCGCCGGACTCTCTGTAGAAAGGCGGCAGATTTTCTCTGGCGCTCAGCCAGTTACAATAACGGGCAGCCTGATCCCAGCTGACATTGACCACCGGTTGTTCTGGTTGATCCAGCGTTGTGCCGCGCACATGTGATGAGCTGTGCTGACGGGCAAACTGCTTGAATTGCCGATTGGTCACTTCTTTGGTGGCGAGGTAAAATGGACGTGTCAGTTGCACATCGCGCAACACCTCATTGGCCCGCCGACCGCTTTCACGGCGCGGTGCGCCCATCTTGAAAGCGCCCTCGGGTCGGAAAAGTGTCAATGCCTGCCCCGCTTTGCTGGTAATGCTGGTGGGTGTGTTGGCCCACCTGGCCGCCTGCTCAGTGAGCAGCTTTACCTGTACCAGTTGATCGAGTCCGGGTTTTGGTGTGATGGTGCGTGTTTCAGTGGCGTAGCCGGGCTTGCGAATTTCTATCCGGTGGGGGCGGGCGGGCAGGCTGAAGGTCTGCCCCGGTTTGCCCCTTGCTACCCCGTCGATCCAGACAGTCGCATCTGCCGGACTGGCGGACACCCGGATTTTGCCCATGCTCGCATTGAGGGTGATCGACAGTTGCCTTTTCTCACCAGCAGACAGCGTCAGGGCCTGTTTGCTGGTGACATAGCCGTTGGCAAAAAAGGACAGCTGGTGTGACTGGTCTGGCGGCAATTCGAGATCCAGTGGTGTGACGCCCCGATAGGCACCGTTTACCGTTACGGTGGCACCGTTCGGTGAACTGGTCACTGAGAGGGTCGCATCGGCGGGCTCGAAAATGATCTCTGGTAGTGTCAGGGTTTCACCCACGTCGACGCGCAGTTTTTGCTGCCAGGTCTTGAACCCCTCTAGCTGCACACGGACATTCTCACCCTTGGCAAGGAGTTCTGTGATCAGGGGAGTGCGGCCTCGCGACTCGCCCTCGATAATGACCTCCGCGCCGCTGGGTTTGGAGCTTAACTGAACCTGACCCCAGGCCTGTGCGAGGGTCAAGGCCAATGATTGGGTGCGATCCAGTCCGACGATGGTCACGGTGTCTTTTGCGGGGGAATAGCGCGGGGCCTGGACGACCAGTTGGTGATCGCCCGGTGGCAGGTCACGAACCGTCAGGGGTGTTGTTCCCGCATGTTCGCCGTTTACCAGTACCTCTGCACCGGCGGGGGTGCTGGAAAGCTCCAGATGGCCCGGTTTTTTAGCCATCGCCAGTTCCAGCAACTGATGCTTGTCGGGACCGACTGAAAAGGCCTGTTGCAAGGGGAGGTAGCCCTCAGCCATGGCACTTATCCGATAATCTCCCGGACGAATCAGATAGTGGTCAGCCAGCTTGAACGTGATGCCACCACTGATCGAGAGGTCGGCGCTGGCGGGGCTGACTTGTACGACCACCGATTTGGCCGTGAACAAAAATCCCAGAACCAGGCCGCTCACCAGCAGTGCCGCGGCGATAATGCCCGTCAGGGGTTTGACAGTGAAACGTCTGCTGGCAACGGTCTCGCCCAGGGGGACAAAGGTTGCCGGCTCGATAGTCTGAGGCTGTTGTCGATGTTCGGTCACGAAATCGGGTCCTTGCAGATCACTACCACCGGTTGACTGAGCCCTTCCGGGCCAAGCTGGAACTCCACCCGTACATCCCGATAGCCGCGACGGGTTCCCACTGCGACGTATTTTCCGGGAATCAGTGAGATCTGCTTGCGTTGAAATTTACCCAGTTCGCCCTGTCGGTAGAGTGTGACCAGGGTGTCCTGGTCGGACACCAGCTCCACCTGAACCGGGGTGGTCGCTGTTTTCATTGTTTGATCCAGGCGGCTGATCTGTTCCTTTAATTTGGCGCCGGGAGACTTGATGGCTCGTGCGTCTGCCAGAATCCGTTGAGCCTCTTGTCGTACGTTATCTGATGACAGACGCAGCGGCTGATCGAGTATGCCGCGAATCTGGTCGTCCAGTTGTGCGCGGGCATTGCTTCGAATCTGTCCCAGCCGGGCTTCCATCACGGAACTGTCGATCGCCATAATTTTGGCGTAGGTATCCCGGGCCTGATGCCACTGTTCGCGGCTTTCCAGTGCTGTGGCCTGGCTCAGCAGGGATTGAAGGGTTTGCTTGGTGGCGGCACTGGATGCCTGGGTAAGTCCGCTGCGGGCCGCCGGATCATCTGGCTTGAGTTGCAGGGCCTGTTTGAACGCGGTTTTTGCGCTGTCCAGCTGGTTGCGTTCCAGTGCGGTGTAACCACGGCTCATGGCCTCATTAAACCGATTGTCCAGGATTTTGGCATTGACGGCTTCCAGTCCGGCAGCGGCGGGCGTGTGGTCAGCGTCCAGCTCCAGGGCTTTCCGGTAGAGGGTTCTGGCCTGGGGCAGGTCGTTGTTTTGCCGGGCAATGGTAGCCTCTGTCACCAGCTCGGTGACCTGGTCCAGTACCTCGGCTCTGGACAAGCCGCGGGCCGCCTCGGCATTATCCGACGCGATGGCCTGCACCTGTTCAAACTGCCGGGTTGCTTCTTCGGCATCACCGTTATTGAGTGCGGTTTGTCCCGCCGTCAGTGCGTCGCTGACTCGTTGAGGGATAGACGTTTCCAGTGTGGTGAGTTGATTCAGGGCTGACTGGTAGGCGTCCTGTGCCTGATCAAAGGCGCGCTGGCGATAGTGGGTATCGCCGGTTGCAGCAACCGCAAGTGCCCTGTCAAAGGCTTCCCTGTCCCAGAGTTCTACATTTTTGCTCTCAAGAAAGGCCTGCTTTTCAAGAATCTTGCTCAATACATCCTGTGCCGCACGTCTCGCTGTGGCTAACTGTGCGTCTCGGAACGGTGATTCTGCCGTCGGGGCCGCCGTGCGGTCAGATACAATTGGCACGGGGGGGGTGTCCGGCGGTTGAATCAGTGCCGGGAGTACAAAGATCACCACCAACGCCAGCAGCACACAGAGAGCCAGTGCTACCCAGCTGGCGGGTCGTTGTTGCCAGGGCAGGTTATCCGCTTTGCGGCTGTCTTCGGGGGTGACAGGAGTAAATGCTATGTCGCTCGGCCTGATCGGGTCCTGGTCGTTACTTCCGCTCATGGGGCTTAAATTCCACCGCGTTCGGCCTGATAAATCTCCCGCAGCAGGGTTTTCCACTGTGCATATTGGGCGGTAGCATTGCCGGTCAGAGTGATTGTGCGATCTTCCAGCTCAATGACTCTCGGTTCTATCTCGGCTTCAAGTGATTGGGCGAGCTCGGCGAGTGTGTCCTCATGAATCTGCAGTTCGGCTCTTTTTGACAGACCGCTTTTTACCAGCAGGGCCCCGCTACCGATAGCCACTGCCCCGGCAGCGCGTCCGGAACCGCTGTTGCTGCCGGAGGCCAGAATGCCACCAATAATCGCGGCTACTCCACCGATGGTGCGATTGCGGGACTGGCGTTTCAGTTCTCTGAGGGCCACGAGCTCGTTGTAACTGGCGGCTCGCCATTCCTGATAGGGGCTGTCCATGCGGCGGGTAAAGGCGTCGTAATGTTCCTGCATGGTATCAATGAAAAGGTAGTCGCGCTGGCGAATCTGCCGGATGCGTTGCAGGATAGGGTCATTCTCTGCCGGCAAACGGCTGATTTCCAGCTGGCCACCCGGTGTCTCCCTGATATGGTCGCTGAACGCCTCCGGGGAAAAGTCCCGCGCAAATCGCAGTTCCGCTATGGTGCGCAGTTTATTGACATTTTCTGCACTCATCTGCTGACGGTATTCCAGGAGGTCGTTGGCAATCCGGTTATAAAGGCCCTGAAACGGATCTCGCTGTAGCTGGTTTTGCCGGTTGTAGGCATAGTTGCCCACCGTTTCGGTGTAGGACTTGGTATACCAGTGGCGATTGCTGGAATCGGTGACGGTGATATCCAGTGCCAGTGTTTCGCCGTTGGAGGCGACGATTTTCCCGGCCACATAGACCTCTGTGACCGTTTCCCTACCGGGTACCAGTCGCACTGCGCCCCAGGCGCCGGTTTTCTGAATGGTCGCGGCCAGCTGGTTTGGCAGGTACTGTGCTTCGGCTGTGCGCACGGTTGGCGAGACACTGGTATCGTCCGATTCGATGTTTTCCAGACCGGGCTCGAAAGGCAGCACTGCCAAGTCGAGTAGCTGTGACTCAACCACTGGCGCAGTCTGCTGCTCCAGCGGTGTCACGACTGTACTGGTGACCCGGTTGGTGCTGCAGGCCGCCAATAACAGCAGCGCAGACAATACGAATACCCGTTGTAGTAGATACTTCCAGTTGACCAACCTGTTATCGCCCCTCTTTATATTTGCGGTACTCGTCCCAGAGTTTTTCTCTCAATACCGGGTCCTGTTCTTTCATGGCTGCCTCACGGATCTGGCGAGCCACAATATCGTCATCGTGGCCATCGGGAATATTTGCTGGAACCGTACTGCCTCCACTGCGACCGATGATTGCACCGTCTCCACCGTAGGTGGTGGCTTGTCCCGATGGTGGTTCGCTGGCGCCGTCCGGGCCGCTGGCTTCTTCATCGCCGGGTCTTCCTGATGGACCGCCCCCGAGTTCCTCGGTGATATCTGCCTCTTCAAACAGGGGGCCTCCCGTGTCGGCGGGTGCCCCTTCACCGTCGCTGTCCTGTTCCCTCTCGGTAGCGGCGGCCCGTGCATCCATAATCATACCGTCAAATTCGGCCATGGAGGCATCCAGCCGTTGATCGAGAACCGCAATTTCCTCATCTGCGCTGAGTGCGCCACCCGGTGGGGGCGATGGCTGGTTTGCCGGACTACCCTGATCCGGGTTGGCTTCAGGCATTTCGCTGGGCTCACTGACGTCACTGGACTGGCTCTCGCCTGTCGTCGAAGCCGTTTCCGGAGGACTGTCCTGCTCGTTGGCCTCCTCTGTTGCCGGTGACTGGGCTTGCGGTTGTGGAGGCTGCTGGGACTGCGCCGTGGGGGACTGGGTCGGACTCTGACATCCCGGCGCACTGAGCAGGCCAACACTGAGTAACATTATGAGAAATGATCGATTCATCATTGGGAGACTACTGTATCAGGACCTTGACCGGCAATGCTTCGGTTGGCACAGGCTGGCCATTGTCAAAGCGCGGTCTGAATTTGGTATCAATAATGGTTTTCCTTGCCCGGCGTTCCAGCCCATCGCCCCCTTCCGGGGAAACACTCAATGTTGTGATTTTGCGGGGTTGCCCTTTTTCGGAGATATTAACGGCAAGCATCACATAGGCCGCGGGTATTGACGGGCTGGTCACAATTTCTGTGATGTCGGGCATTGGGGTTTCCTGTTGTTCTGATGAGCGTTCGGTGGAGGTGGTTTGGGCCGTGAGCACGGATTCGGTCTCCATAATGGCCGAATCGATCGGCCTGGGCAGCATTTTCGGCTCACCCAGCAACGCGGCAATCAGTGCTGTGTCATTCGTCTGTTGCAAGACGCGGTAGGCTTTTTGATAGTTGTCAATGGCCGGGCCGGTTAGATTGAATAGCATAAACCAATCACCGGTTTTGATATAACCGGTAGCTTTGTCGGCCGCGGATGCCGAGGGGTCCTGTTCCAGAATATCAATCATCCTGGCATTAGCCCGGCGACCGTTCTGAAAATAGTTTTTGCTGAGGAATGGGTCGTCGGCCACCCAGCGCGCCTGCTGAAATCGCTCAGACAGGAGGTCTGTATTCTCCCAACTGTTGGCGTATTTTTTCTGATGCCTGTCGAGGTAGTAGTCTGTCATTGCCGAGTTGTACAACAGCCCGGTCATGCTGCGATGATCCTCGCCATGTTGCTGCGCGGTGATGGCCAGTGCCCGATTGTAGACGCCATGGGCAACATTCAGATGGTAAATATCATCTCTGTGTCCCCGGGCATTGTAGGCCCGCAGGTGCCATTGACCGATTTCGTCCAGTAGCGGGAGTATGCGGGGATCATCGGTACCATAGGTTTTGCGGTGCAGCCAGAGTAGTTTCTGGTAGGCTTCGGCGGCCTCACTGATGAGTCCGAGCTGGATGTGGGTGTTGATAATACCGCGCAACATCGGTTCCTGGGACAGGCTGTAAACGCCGTTGTTAACACGATTCACGTACATGGCATGACGGAAGGCCTGAATAGCCTCTTTCAGGCGGTTCTGGCGCTGCAGGGTTTTGCCCAGCGCAAAGGTCAACTCGGATAACTCCGGATCAAAAGGACCGGCTAGTGCTTCGCGCCGGTCAATAGCCGACTGGTAATCGGCAATAATCTTCGCGGCTTCGGCGGCTTCGGCGGCTTCGGCGGCTTGGAGGTCGGACTTTTCTGCCTGAGCAGTGGTTTCGCCGTGAGCCGGGTCACTCTCGATAGTTTGGCGGGCGGATTCGTGTTGCCCGGAGCCCTGTTCAACCGTGCCCGTTTCCGGTAGGTCAGCCGGGGTGTCAGCTTGAGCAGCGGGCAGACTGCCAAAGGTAAGCAGTAGCATCAACGCGCCGGTAGTATATTTTAGTGAATACCCCATAGTGAAAGCCCAGTAATGCTAGCGGTCTTAGAGATGGCTGGCAGGTGAAAGTTCCTTGCGGTATGTTGCACTTTCACGCGCTGCACAGGTGCAGTATAACGCCGCGAACAGATGAATTATCGGGGTTCAACAAATAATGTTTCTGGCTCTCTGGAATGTGATGGCGCCGGTATTGATCGCCATCACCATTGGTTATTGCTGGGGCCGCTCCCGGGTGCCCTACGCCGCGGAATTCGTCACCCGTGCCGTGATGAATATCGGTGCACCCTGTCTGGTGGTCTCCGCGATCAGTCGATCGGAGATTTCAGGGTCGGAGTTTGCCGAGGTTGCCGGTGCCGCTGCGTTTGTTCTGGCCGGCTCAGCACTGCTGGGCTGGGGGGGCATTCGTGCCTCCGGCGGCGATCTCCGGGCGCTGCTGCCATCGGTGACGTTTCCCAACAATGGCAATATGGGGTTGCCGCTTTGCCTGTTTGCCTTTGGCCAGGAAGGGTTGGCCCTGGCGGTGGGCTTTTTCATCGTACAGATGACTGCCATGATGGTATTTGGCATCCCGCTACTCGACAGGCAATCCGGCAATATCTGGTCAATATTGAAAGGCTTTGCCTTTCAACCGTTAATACTTGCGGTCATTATTGGACTCGTTCTTCTGGTGGGGAATATCGACCTGCCGCAATGGCTTGACCGGTCTGTTGAACTGCTGGCCGGGTTCACCATTCCACTGATGCTGATCACGCTGGGTGTTTCCCTCTCCACGCTGAGTACGTCGGGATGGTGGCGGAGTCTGGGTTACTCGGTGCTGCGAATTGGCGGTGGCCTGGTGATGGCCTGGTTGGTGGTTGAGTGTCTGGAGATTACCGGCACTGCCCGGGGTGTGGTGCTGCTGCAGGCCATTATGCCTGCGGCAGTATTCAATTATCTACTGGCTCTGAAGTATGACCAGGAGCCGACCGCAGTGGCGGGTATTGTGGTGGCCTCCACCGTCATGGCGCTGGTTGCCGTACCAGTATTGTTGGCCGTGTTGTTATAACCGGGAGAAAGTTGTGACAGAAATGAAGCCCTTGTCGGGATACCGGGTGATCGAACTCGGCCAATTATTGGCCGGCCCCTTCGCCGGGGCACTGCTGGCCTATTTCGGGGCTGAAGTGATCAAGATTGAACCGCCTGGGAAAGGCGATCCGCTGCGCAACTGGCGGGTGGTCAGGGACGGCACATCACTGTGGTGGCGAAGTCTAGGACGCAACAAGAAATGCATTACCCTGGACTTGAAGACGGCGCGGGGGCGGCAGTTGGCAAAGCAGCTGATCGACGGGGCCGACGTGGTGATCGAGAATTTCCGGCCTGGGGTCATGGAAGCTTGGGAGCTGGGGCCAGAGCAATTCAAACAGTCCAATCCCGGCTTGGTCTACACCCGTATTTCCGGCTACGGCCAGACCGGTCCCTATGCAAACAGACCCGGTTTTGCCTCGGTGTGTGAAGGGATCAGTGGCTTTCGTTATTTGAATGGGTTTCCCGGCGAGGCCCCGGTGCGACCCAATCTCAGCATTGGCGACAGTATTGCCGGGTTGCATGCAGCATTCGGTGTGGCGCTGGCGCTGCTGTCCAGACAGTCCAGCGGCGTGGGGCAGGTGGTGGATGTGGCGCTCTACGAGGCGATGTTCAATCTGCTGGAGGCGGTGGTGCCGGAATACGATGGCGCTGGTATTATCCGTGAACCCTCCGGTACCACAGTGACCGGTATCGTACCTACCAACACCTACCGCTGCGCCGATGGAAAGTACGTGGTGATCGGCGGCAATGGCGACTCCATCTTCAAACGCTTGATGTTGGCGGCGGGCAGGCCGGATCTGGCAGAGGACCCCCGCTGTGCCGATAATGCCGGCAGGGTGCAGTGCGAGCAGGAGATCGATAGCGCCTTGTCGGCCTGGTGCAGCGAACTTCCCAGTGCAGAACTGTTGACGTTGCTGGCCGAGCAGCGGGTACCCGCAGGACCGATTTATCACGCTGGCGATATGCTGACGGACCCTCACTTCAATGCACGGGGCCTGTTCGAGCAGGTGGAGATCAATGGTGAACCGCTGAAAATTCCGGCGATGATCCCCCGACTCAGCGAGACTCCCGGTAACACCAGTTGGCCCGGCTCCGAGGTGGGCAGTCACAATGCCGAGGTGTTGGGCGGGCTGTTGGGACTGGATGAAGCTGCCCTGCAGCAGCTAAAGGCAGAGGGTGTTATTTGACAGTGCAAACAGGAGATATAAAAAGGAATACAAACCAGAAGTGCAAACCCGGTGTGGTGGGTTGTCCACACGCAATTCAGGAGTAGGTGAGCATGGCTGGACACTGGCCGGTGGTGGGCATTCCCTGTGATGTGGTGACGCAGGGACTGCATCCCTTTCATGGCAGCGGTGAAAAATATATCAACGCACTGGCCCATGGTGCCGGTGTTAGACCGGTTATGCTACCTGCGGTGGGTACCGGCCGGGATCTGCATTCCCTTGCGGACATCTGTTCCCCGGATGAGGTGCTGGACTCGCTGGATGGACTGTTTCTAACGGGCAATATTTCCAACGTGAACCCGCAGTACTATGGTCAGCCAAGTCGTTCCGGTAACCTGCTGGACCCCCAGCGCGACACCACCGTCCTGCCGTTGATTCGCCGCGCCATCGAACGAAACATCCCGCTCTTTGCGGTCTGTCGCGGCATGCAGGAACTGAATGTGGCTCTTGGCGGTTCGCTCTATCAGTATGTGCATGAAGTGCCGGGGATGCTCGATCACCGGGAAGACCGGAGCCTCCTCAGAGAAGGCCAGTACGATTATGCCCACAACATTACCCTGACGCCGGGCGGGTTGTTGGCCACCCTCGCCGGATCCCGGCAAGTGCGGGTCAACTCTGTTCACGGCCAGGGTGTTCATCGGTTGGCGGCGAGCCTGCAAGTAGAAGCTGTCGCTCCCGATGGGCTGGTGGAAGCTGTGCGGCTGGCCGATTACAGCCGCTACGCCGTCGGTGTGCAATTCCATCCCGAGTGGCAATATCCTGAGGATATTTTCTATGCAGCGTTGTTCAGGGCCTTTGGCGATGCAATCCGCGAGAGACGGGCTGTTTGTAAATAGCCGAAGGGTTGAAAGGTCATGGCTGCCTGAACCTTCTGAAATATCGATTGCCGGGTTGGTTTCTCGGTGGACTGACCGGGGTTTTGTATGCCTCGCTGACTATTCTGAGACGGTTTCCTTCAACGGTGACCGTGGCTTCAGATACCTGGATCTCTGAGAGTGGTTTTAGTCTCTGCCTCTTTAGGTTAGAGGATTTACAGTAACCGCCGCTGTTCAAATACCGCTTGCCAGTGCGCCCCTTCCTTGACGGCCACTTCGGATTCAAAATAGTGTTTCATGCGCCGCCGGTCGTCTTTGTTATCTTTCAGGGCCGCTCCGATCAGGAAATGCACCAGGTCGCCCATCTCCATCTTGCCGTTGCGATAGTAGTAGGCGTGCACGCCCATGGCGTGGGCCACAGACACGGCCTCTGCGGTGGACATCACGGTGGCTGCAAGTCGGTCGGTACTGCGTCCATCCAGCGTCTGCCCGTTGCGCAGCTCGTGGAAAATCGTTGTCAGTACCTCGATGATCTGGGCATCGGGCTTCACATCGACACCGGACAGACGAATCAGTTTTTCCGATTCGCTGGCGACCACCTCGATTTCGTCCTGCAGTTCCCGAATCGGCGGTATGGTTTCGAAGTTCATGCGACGTTTGAGGGCTGCACTCATGGCATTGACGCCCTGGTCCAGGGAGTTGGACGTGGCAATGATATTGAAGCCCTCTCGGGCGAAGAGAACGCCGTTTTCGCGGCCTAGCTCAGGCACCAGGATCTGCCTCTCTGACATGATCGACAGCATGGCATCCTGAATGTGCTGGGGGCAGCGGGCAATTTCTTCGAAACGCACCAGCTGGCCCTCCATCATGCCCTGATAAACCGGGCTTGGAATCAGCGCCTCGGGCGTTGGCCCCGCACTCTTCAATAAGGCTTCGTTCCAGCTGTAGAGCAGTTGGCTGACATTGGTGATGGCTCCGCCCTGAATGGTGAGGGTGGATTGGCCGGAGATGGCGCTGGCCAATAATTCCGACAACCAGGATTTGGCCGTACCCGGTTCGCCGATCAGCATGGCTCCCCGGTTGGTGGCGAGACTGATGATAATCCGGGTCACCAGCTCCCTTTGGGCGACAAATTTTCGCTGAATGCCCAGCTTGTCATCACCGAGGATGAATTTTTCCACGGCGAATGGAGACATCTTCCAGCCCGGTGGTGCCGGGCCTGGGTCCCAGTCAATCAGTCGTTCCAGCTCGTCCCGGTAGAGGTTCTCGGCGCTGGGTCTCTGTATGGCTTTGTCATTCATGATCAATGTCTCAGGAGGGTTTTTCCCACTGCCAGCGGGCTTCGGGTGCCATCCGCTCGGCCGGGAGAATACGGGGCAATTCGGAGAGAGGAATGTTGCCCTGGATAACGTGGTCCAGAGCGCTGTCGCGCATGGTTATCAGTCCGCAGTCCAGTGCCAGTTTGCGCAGCTCTCCCACCGGAATCTGGCGGGCGATGGCATTGCGCAACTCCGGGTCGATGTGCAGGTATTCCACAACCCCCATGCGGCCGTGGGTGCCGCTGTCATTACACTGCTCACAACCCTTGCCGATAAAGGAGCGGAAACTGTGGGGGGTGCCATCGGGAAACACCTCCCGAAGAATGGCCTCATCCGGCTCTGCCGGAACCCGGCAGTTGAGGCAAATACGTTTTGCCAGCCGCTGGGCGATTACCGCCAACAGTTCACTGGCCAGTGAGTTCGGGTGAACACCCAGGTCATAGAGCCGTTGCATGGCGTCGACAGCATCGTTGCAGTGGAGCGTGGAGAGCACCACATGACCGGTCTGAGAGGCCCGCATGGCTTCGACAGCGGTTTCGTTGTCACGGATTTCACCCACCAGGATCACATCCGGATCCTGACGGACAAAGGAGCGCATGGCATCAGCAAAGCTGAAGCCGATCTCCGGCCTGACCCGGGTTTGCTGGATGTTGGTAATGGAGTATTCGATCGGGTCTTCCACGGTAATCACTTTTCGGGCGCCATCATCGGCCAGTAACTGCAGGCCGGCATACAGTGTGGTGCTTTTGCCCGATCCGGTGGGGCCAACCACCAGTACCAGACCCGCAGGGTTGCGCAGTAGCCGCCGGTAGTTGTCGGCAATGGCACTGGACAGCCCTAGCTTGTCAATGCTGATCAGCTCCGAATTCTGCGGTAACAGGCGGATCACCACATGCTCGGCGTGCAATGAGGGCTGTACCTGAATCCGCAAATCGAACAGCGCGTCTCCCACCCGCAGTCGCGAACGGCCACCCTGGGGCAAACGGCGTTCGGCGATATTCAGGTCGGCGCGGAGTTTGATCACGTTGATCAGACCGCGCAGTTCGCCGGGAGTGATCTCGTAGTGCGGCAGGTCACGCAGTTCACCATCCACCCGCAGGCGGATTCGCACGGTGCGATGATACTGCTCAATGTGCAGGTCGCTGGCGCGCTCGGCCACGGCATCGAGCAACATGGCTTCAAACAGCGAAATCAGGTGGGCACCCACTTCCGGCCTGGCCTTGCCCAGCAGGTCCTGATCTTTTTCTGCAAGGACCTTTTCCTCATAGTCGGGCAGGGGGGTGGTGTGAGCCTGAACCGATAGGTCGGTGGCGGACCAGAGGCGTCTGAAATCCGTTGGTGTGACCAGGATTTTTACTAGCCTGTGCCGGGGGAAAACCTGCTGGATTTCATCCATCGACGCATCCGGATCACTGGTGGCAACCCGGAGGGTGTCGTGATCAGTGAACAGAGGGATCAGGCGGTGATGATCGAGAAAGGCCTGGGAAAACCGGTTGAAAATGGCGGGGTCCAGTCGCCTGAGCAAAATATCGACATTACCCAGCTCCAGGTTGTAGCGCTTGGCCAGGGAGCGGTATAACGCCAGATCATCCACATTTATCAGTTGTCGGACTTCATCGATAATCAGAGTGTTGTTGGTTTTTGCGCGGATTTTCGCCTCGTTGAGAATTTCCCGGTTGACGATGCCGAGTTCAATCAGGGTCTGGTCACTTTTGTTGTCGAAGCTCACCAGCCCCTGTTCAATGCGATGGATTTTCTGCTGTTCGTCCTGAACGTACTTGACCAGTTTCAACAGTGTCGATTCCGTTCGTTCAACAGATACCAGCTGACCACCCGGGGCCAATTGGTGGAGCAGGGTCGAGAGCGTCTTGAGGCCGGGCGTGGTGACCATGATGATGTCAAAGGGCGAAAACTGTGCCGAGCCCTCTTCGCCTTCGCCGTGCAGTACAATGACATTTTTCAGTTGCAGCTGGCTGAGCTTGTCCATTGCGGCATCGGCCAGGGTGGCGACCTTTTCGATACCGACGACCTTGCTGGCGATTTTGGCCAGCACCGCACAGGGGTAGCCCAGCCCTGCACCCACATGCAGGACCCTGGGGTAGTTCGGCAAAGTCAACACACTGAATATCTGTTTCAGTACTTCTGTGGTGGGAATACTTTCCCCCGCCACCAGCGATCCATTTTCGCAATTGATAAAGTGCTGTCGGTCAATTGTCTCTAGGGCCGCCTCGAAACGTGGATCAATTTTGCGATTGGCAGGATTGCCCTGTTGGGTGGTGGATATTTTCATAATGTCTGCTCTAACCACGACAGTGACAGAACCGGAGGGCTTTCCCGGTGAATTATTATTCGGCTATTAAACGTAGCACTTTGCAGCGGTTGATAACAGTGCCTGGCACTTCGTGAATCGAAAGGTTTACCGGTGATCGGGTCTGGTTTAGTCTGCTGTTCATGCGTTTCGACAAGAAGTATAAAATTCAGCTGACCGACAGCACTTTCCGGCGCATGGACGAGGCCCCGGATGACCAGTTCTACCGGATTCCGCGCTTTGTCAGCCATATTGATCCCGATGCGATTGACCGGGTGACTGAACTGTACCGCGAATACCTGTCTGCCGACACGGCGGTGCTGGATTTGATGAGCAGCTGGCTCAGCCATCTGCCCGAGGAGCTGGCGCTTGGTCGCGTGGTCGGTCTGGGCATGAATGACCGGGAGATGGCGCGGAATCCACAGCTCGACCAGTGGGTGGTGCATGATCTGAACCGTGAACCTTCACTGCCGTTTATTGACGGGGAATTTGATGCCGTATTGATCTGTGTCTCGATTGATTATCTGACGAATCCTGTCGCGGTGCTGCGGGATGCGGGTCGGGTGCTCAAGCCAGATGCCCCGTTGATTATCACCTATTCAAATCGCTACTTTGAGTCGAAGGCGACTGCTGCCTGGTTGTATCTTAATGATGAGCAGCGCGCCTATCTGATCAAGACCTTTCTTGAGGAGGCCGGTTGCTACCGGCAGATTGAGCTGATGGACCGGAGTCCTCCGTGCGGCGACCCGTTGTTTGCCGTTGTTGCCAGGGTGGCCTGAACCCTTTACCTGTTGCCAGAACCCTGATTGCCCCCGATTCCCGAGCATCGCTGAATGGCGGGAACCAGCAGGGGAGTCACATCAATACAGTTGGTGGCATGGGGGATGGTGTTGCAGGTGGCCAGTTCCGTCAGGCCGGACTGCAACAGCAGCTCATCGACACGGTCGGCAAAAATACCGTGGATCGCCGCGCATTTAACCCGGCTTATACCCTGTTGCCGGACTGCCTGTAGACACTTCAGGATGGTTTGGCCACTGGAGATGACATCATCGATGATTACTGCTGTTCGATCCTGATAGCCTGCAAGGTCGGGAAGTGTGACTACCACATCCCGGTCGCCGTGCCGCTGCTTTTCGCCGATCACATAGGGATGGCCACTGGCCAGGGCAACCCGCGAGACCCACTGTTCACTCTCGCTGTCCGGCCCGATCAGTAACAGGGAGGATTGATTGGTCAGCCAGTCAGTGAGAGCTGTTGTGCCTTCAACCCTGACACTGGGTACGGTGTAGATATCGGCCAGTGAATGGTAGCGATGAAGGTGTGGGTCCACTGTCACCAGCCAGTCGATATGGGTCGACAGCAGGCGGGCAAACAATCGTGAGGTGACTGCCTCGCCATTATGAAAACGGCAGTCCTGACGCATGTAACACAGGTAGGGGGCGACCAGGCCCACCGAACTTGCTCCCAATTCCCGCAGGGTTTCCAGCAGAAATATCAGCGGAAGCAATTTATCATTCGGGTTGGCCAGGTTTGCCACCACAATGCAGTGGTGGCCGGCCACCGGTATGGCAACCTTGAGATAGGTTTCCCCATCCGGAAACAGGCGGGTCTCGAGCGTTCCCAAGGTCGCTGCCAGTTCGCGGCAGAGGGGTACCAGCAGGGGATGGTCATCAAGGGAGAACAACAGGGGTGGATGTTGGTCGGCAGGGTTCATGACGACTCCCCAATCGTAAACACAGGGCCATTATCCCGGTAAAAAGCCAGCGCATAATCCTGTTCTCCCTGACTCTCTGAAAAGAGGGTAAAGAGTGCCTGTCCTTTTGTGACAGGCTCCCCCAGTGAGGCCGCCAGACGAAGCCCCGCTGCCGGATCGGTCGGCGCTCCAGCCAGTTTCGCCACTCTGGCGAGCCTGCGATTGTCGATTGCCGTGACCACTCCGTCCCGATCGGCCACCTCAATATGCCGGAAACGGGCCGTGGGCAGGGTTTTCAGCCCGCCCTGGGCCTTGGCGATACGTTGAAACTGTCGCCATGCCTGCCCGCTGTCCAGTATTTCCGTGGCCTGATCGATGCAGGTTGCAACGCCGTTGGCCTGGGCCATATCCAGCAGGTTGGCGGCAAGAAACAGCGAACGTTGCCGCAAATCCTGAGGTGCGTCGGTCTGGCATTGCAGTACGGATAAAATATCCCGGGCCTCCTCAACCGGGCCGATGCCATAGCCGATTGGTGCACTGCCATCCGTAATCAAACAGCGCAGCTGAATGCCACAGGCCGCGCCCACCAGGGTGAACATGGATGCCAGCTTTTCGGCTTCGTCCTGGGTTCTGATTTTTGCTGTTGCGCCAACGGGGATATCGATTACCGCGTGGGTTGAGCCAGCCGCTATTTTTTTGGATAACACTGACGCGATCATCTGGCCTTCGCCATCCAGGTCCAGTGCCCGCTCTACCCGGATCAGCAGATCATCAACCGGACTCAGGCTAACTCCGCCGCCCCACACCAGACAGGCATCGGTGGCACCGACCACATGGCGGATTTCCTCCAGCTTGAGGTTGACGTTGGTCAGAGTATCCATGGTGTCTGCGGTGCCCGATGGCGAGGTGATCGCCCGCGAGGACGTCTTCGGGATAATCAATCCCGCTGAACTGACAATGGAAACAAGGATCGGTGTGGTGCGATTGCCCGGTAAGCCACCGATGCAATGCTTGTCGAAAATACGAAGGTGGCCCGGCCACTCGAGCCGTTTGCCGCATTCCACCATCGCCTTGGTGAGGCTGATAATTTCGTCTACGTCCAGCCTGTTGCCTGCACAGGCGCTGAGAAAACTGGCGATGGCAACGTCGGTGTAGTGGTGGCCGCTGATGTCCGTGATGATACTTTTGATTTCGGATTCGCTGAGCTTGTGACCGTAAATTTTCTTGCGGACCAGACTCAGTGAGTTCAGCAATGGCGCGTTATGTATCTTCACCGTGTCGCCACTTTTGATCTGTAAGTCATGCATGGCGACCTTTGACAGGCCTGCATAACCCTCAGGAAGAATGTGATTGTCCACCACATTCAAGGTGGCAATCAGCGAATGACCATTGCTTTTCAGTGTCAGGCGACTGCTCGCAGAGAACCCTTCCGACTGACAAACCGGCGAATCCTTGCGCATGTACACCACGGATTCCTGGTGGGTATCGATACCCATATCGACCACTTTGACAACATGGTCCACCTCCATACACGACTTCTCCTGAACAGCGATCATCAACGTCTGATACCGGCACTATTCTAGGGTAATTTTATCGCCAATCGGATATTTTCCTGTTTCGGAGTGGTGAGGGAGGCTGTGCTGGCCAACCATTGAGCAGCATAAGGGGTAAACGCCGGTCGTCAGTCCCTGTTATTGAGCCACCGGCGACCTATCCAGTAGTCTGCACTGCAGTAGCGGCCGCCGCCCGTAAAAAACAGTGACAGCAGCATGATAAAGTAGGTGGCTGCGAATTCGATGCCATTGTTCAGAATGACAATGTTGCCCTTGCCTGTAAGCCATGAGTAATTGCCGTGTTCCCGAAGAATCTGTCGGGCAGCTGATAATCGTTCACCCACTGCCTCGCTGTTTTCGAGACTCTGTTCCGCCGTCGGAATGCCGATGGCGGCCAGGGGGCGGGCCATACTGGTTGACGGGTCCGAGGGGGCAATCGCGAACCAGCCGTTGTGCCAGTGAACCGCAAAGGCGGCCACCAGCATGGTTGCCATCAGCGGGATGGCAATTAGCCGTGTCCCCAACCCGAACAACAGCAGCCATCCGCCAACCAGCTCTGTGGCGGTAGCCAGAACCGCCATCAGCCAGGGAAGAGGCAATCCCAGCCCCCAGTCCGGGTTGCCCATCCAGCTGACTGTGCTCTCGAAGGCGAGCAGTTTGGTCAGGCCCGCCGTGATGAAAACCGGTGCCAGAAAAAGTCGCAGCAGCAGTGGGGCGAGAAAGTCTGCATGTCGCGCGACATCGAGTCCCCTGTTAAGCCGTTGAGTAATTGCCATTGTGGTCATGATGGTTTACCGGATTGATTGAATATCAGGAATAAGGATGAAGGGCGACCACTTGGCCGCCCCCCTGAAGCGTGAAATCAGCAGTAACCGGAAGAATTACTGTCCGCCACATTTTCCTTCACCACACTTTCCTTCACCGCGTTTGCCTTCTTCGGATTTCGGTGCAGGTTTTTCTTCACCGCACTTGCCTTCTCCACATTTGCCCTCTTCAGACTTTGGGGCAGCGTTTGCTTCACCGCATTTGCCCTCGCCGCATTTGCCTTCCCCGGGCTTGTCAGCGGCATGTTTGCCGGCGAGCTGATAGCCATTGCCGAGATCGGTCGCAGCGAAGGGATTGTCGGCCATACTGGCCATGGGGAGTATCAGGCTGGTGGAAATAAAGGCCATACCAATGGTTGATTTGAAGGTGTTTTTTGTTGGTTGTTTCATAGTCAGTTCCTTGTTTCGTTAATGTAAGGTGTCCGCAATGAGATGCCGTCGGATGTTTTTTGTTACAGCGCATAACCGGTTTTGATGACATTTCTTTAACCGTTAATAGGATGTGATTGCCGGCTGCGTCTGCTCCGGCAACGTTTTCACGGTGAGGAAACACAACAACAAATGTTGTCGGCAATCTGCCTAACTGATGCCGTTAAAAGGAATTTGTTACGGCTGCAGGCAGCGTTTGTGTTTCTTTTGCCGGAGCAGGGGGCTTTTGTTGCGGGGACTACAGGTTGTTGTGGGAATGAATACAGTCCATTACTTTGTGCACTTCCTCTTCCGTGGCTTTGTTGTGCATAAAAGGGATGGCTTCGACAAGTCTGTGCAGCTGTTTGAGATAGCGGCGACAGTGCCGACAGAGCAACAGGTGAATCTGCAGGGAGATACGTGTGGAAACACGCAAATCGCGATTCAGTAATTGATCCGCATTGTTCACAAAGTCGCGGCAGCTCAGCACTCGCCAGTCTCCTCATAATGGTCAACAAGTTTGAACAATTGTGTTCTCGCACGGTGCAGGAGCACTCGCGCATTGGATGCAGAAACCGTCAGTGCGTTACAGATTTCCTCAAAAGACAGTCCGCTGGCATCCCGCATTTCGAGAATACAACGCTGGTTGTCTGGCATGGCGGCTAGCAGTCGTTCCAGACATTCGGCCAGCTGCTCACCGGTCAGCAGGCTCTCGGGAGAATCCATATGCCAATGGGCCGGAGGGTGTTGCCAGTGGCCGCGCTCGGTAAACCTCTGTGCCAGACCATCTTCTGTATTCTGGTTCTCGTCGCCGTGATCGCTGAACAACCATTCCCGCTTCCTCTGGCGCCGCTGCATTTTTGCTTCGTTGATGGCGATGCTACCCAGCCAGGTACGGATCGCCGACTTGCCTGCAAAGCTGCCAATGGCCTGGTAGGCCTTGAGCCAGGCATTTTGCACCACTTCTTCGGCTTCACTGATACCGACAATGGGAACTGTAAGGGCGATGAGGGCGCGGTGGTGGTCGCGAACCAGTTCTGCAAAAAGTACCGGGTCGCCGGATCTCAATTGTGCCAGTTTGTCTGTTTCCACGCGTTCAAAAAGCCTCGCCGATTGTTCCCCTCTGGCGCAATATGACCAGACAGGTTATTACCCCCGTCAAGCCTAAGCCATAGACAGTGACAAAAACCATGGCTTCACGATAAAAAATTCACCCCCCGGCGGTGTATCGGGTCAGGCTGAACCGATCGGGACATCTCAGCGTACACTCACCCATTAACCAAGGACCAACCGATGTCTTTACCTACTGAACAAACCGTTGAAAGGTTGCCCTGCCGGGGCTGCATGCGGAATTGCCCGTATTTTTACGTATGTGATGGCAAGCTCTGGCGGATGCCGGTTGATCGACAGGGAGCCCAGGCGGGCGATGAGGAAGATGTCCAGCCGGGTAGTTGATGACCGGTCATGTCGGTCACGGGGGTCGCAGCAATGAGTTCAAAAGCCTTGGTGATCGGTGCCTCCAGTGGCATTGCCCGGCGTTTGATTTGTCGACTAAGCGCTGATCAGCGCATTGCGGGGATTTATGCTGTCAGTCGCAGTCCCGCCGAGGTTGATTTGCCGGCGGGGGTGAGCTGGCTGACGTGCGATTATTCAGAGGTGGGTATCGCTGAAACTGTTGCACTGCTCAATGAAGAACCCGGTGAGTTTTCACGGGTGTTTATCTGTAACGGTATGCTCCATGAGGGGAACAGGGTTCTTCCCGAAAAGCGGCTTGAAGAGATAGATTTGACCAGTATTGAAACGGTGTTCAGGGCCAATACGTTCACACCACTGTTGTGGTTGAAGCATCTCGTGGGCTCCCTGCGCGGTGAACAGGTCTGTACCCTGACGCTGTTCAGTGCCCGGGTTGGCAGTATCAGTGACAATAAGCTGGGTGGCTGGTACAGCTATCGCGCCTCCAAGGCGGCCCTGAATATGCTGGTTCAGACTGCTTCAGTCGAATACGCCAGGCGGGCAAAAAATGTGCAGTTGATGGCCTTTCATCCAGGCACCACCGACACAGCACTGTCCAGACCGTTCCAGGGGAACGTACCGGAAGGCAAACTGTTTTCTGCCGATTTTGTGGCGGAACGGTTACTGTCCATTGTTGAAGATATGACACCGGTCGGCCACGCGCTATACCTTGATTGGCAGGGCAGGGAAATCTCCTGGTGATTGGAATGGCGAGGCAAACGGGTTGGCAGCGTGCCGGAAAAAGCTGATCTGCCCGGCAAAATCTGTGTGGTCTGTCGTCGGCCTTTCCATTGGCGGAAAAAGTGGCGGCGCGTCTGGCAGGATGTGAAATATTGTTCCGAAAGATGCCGGCGCAGCCGGGGCAACATCTTTGGTGAAAAAATCCGCAGCGACAAAATTATCAGAGAGAGCATCATTGAACAGTAGCACGACAAGTAAGCGGACCCTGGCCAGCCTATTCACCTACAGTGGTATATTGCCATTCCTGTTTTTCCCCTGTTACCGGCTGTTCACAGGGAGCAGCACATTTCTCGCCTTTGATATCCAAACCCTGCTGATGGCCTACAGTGCGGTGATTGTTTCGTTTGTTGCCGGTATTCATTGGGGCGTTTTTTTGTTCAGGCAATGCTCGCTGAACCTGTTCCTGCACAGCAATATGATTGCCCTGCTGTCCTGGGTGTCTCTCCTGTCGACCCTGTTATGGGGTGTAGCGATATTGCTGTTTTGCTTCGTCCATCTGTTGTGGATTGATACGGTTCTGGTCAGGCAGCAACTGCTCGAACCCTGGTTTTACCGGCTCAGAGTTCACGCCAGTGTGATGGCCCTATTATCCCTGGTCAGCTATGCAGTGATTGCACTGTGAGGCGGGGAGAAGCCTCGAGATGATACCTCCTGTAACCCGACTCCCCCGTCTGGCGATTATCGGGGCCGGCCTGTCCGGGTTGACCCTGGCGGGTGAGCTGGATGGTTTTGCCGAAGTGACGGTTTTCGATAAGTCTCCGCGCGTCGGTGGGCGTATCACCACACGTACCGGGGAGGACTTCCAGTTTGATTACGGTGCGCAATTCTTCACTGCCCGCTCAGTTGCCTTTCAGAACTACCTGAAACCACTGATTGCCATAGGCCGGGTGGCCGAATGGCACCCGCGGGTCATCACATTGGGAGATGACCGAAAATCCTACCGGCGCGACTGGTTTGAACCCCACTATGTGGCGGTTCCCGGCATGAATACCCTGTGCCAGCTCGCTGCCGAGGGCAAAAATCTGATATTGGATACTGCGATTGAGTCACTTGAAAAAACCATCGCCGGTTGGTTGTTACGGGATCGCAACGATACCTGCCACGGTCCTTTTGACTGGGTCGTCTGTAGCATGCCGGCGCCACAGTCTGCGGCACTGCTTCCGTCATCCTTTACCGGTTACGAGCAGGTGTGCGGTACTACAATGCTCGGCTGTTACAGTCTGTTGCTGGGCTTTGCCGAACCGCTTCAGAGTCTGTGGCAGGCGGCGGTGGTGAAGCATTCTCCCATTGGCTGGCTGGCGTTTGAGTCATCCCGCCCCGGTCGCGCTGGTGGTTGTGGACTCCTGGTTCAGTCAACCAATGCCTGGGCCGAACAGCATCTGGATGACGATTCCCGGCAGGTTCAGCGGGCCCTGTGGCACGAACTGGAACGGCTCATGGCTAAAACGCTGCCGAAGCCAAAGTACTCTCGACTGCATCGCTGGCGCTACGCCAATACCGTGCCAACACCCAAAGCAACAGACAGAGCAACACCTGAAGTATCGCCGGAAGCGGAGTGTCTAATGGAAGAACAGTTGCAGTTGGGCGTCTGTGGTGACTGGCTGTTGGGTGGCAGGGTAGAGTCAGCTTACCTGAGCGGATTAGCGCTGGCGACAGAGCTGAAACAACGTTTTTAATCCCCGCCCATGTTTGAGATCCTTTCTCGGCTGCAGTTGTCAACGTCAAGCAGCCAGGCAGGGCAGGCATACGGTTACCAGCAGCCCTCCCATGGGAGACGGTTTTAATTGCAATTGCCCGTCATACAGTTGGATCAACTCGCTGACAATGGCGAGCCCAAGGCCCGAGCCAGAGCGCTGCTCATCCAGCCGGCCACCGCGTTGCAACGCTTCATCCCGGCTCTGGGACGACATCCCCGGCCCGTCGTCCATAATGCTGAGGTGCAGGTTGTCGGCTTCACTGTAGATTGCCATCACCACTTTCGATGTGGCCCAGCGCAATGCGTTTTCCAGTAGATTGCCGACAATTTCCTGTAGGTCCTGGGCATCGATTTGCAACTGCAGTGGTGGTACTTCGGGTTTTTGAAAGGTGATATTCTTTCGTTCGGCCAACCGTGAAATACCGTTGAAGACAGGCTCAAGTGCCACCGATAGGGTCACTCTAGGCCGCAGCACCACTGGGCCAGCGGCGGAAGCCCGGGCCAGGTGGTGTCGTACAGCCTCGTTCAGTCGTTTCAGTTCGGATGCCATGGTCTCGCGCTGACTGGCAGGCAATTGCTCTGTTGTCGTCATCATTACACTGACAGGCGTTTTGATGGCATGGGCCAGGTTGCCCGCCGCGGTACGGGCGCGGGACATCAACTGCCGGTCGCGCTCCAGTACAGTATTGATGGCAGTTGCCAGATTGTTCAACTCTTCGGGGAGGTCGGTGTCGAGCCGCTCACAGTCACCTCTTTCCACTGCCTGCAGATTGCTTCGGATGCGTCTTAACGGTTCAAGTCCCCAGTGCAACTGACACCAGATGCCCAGCAGCAGCAAGATTCCCAGGGACACTAACGAGAGCCAGAGCAGCTGCTCAAAGCGGGCCAGTGCGGCATCCACTTCGCTGAGATCAGCAGCCACCGCAACGTGCAGAGTGACCGGGAGCCTTGGCAGTCGCACATCCCGCTCCAGCTTGCGCAGGGTTTCTCCGTTTGGGCCGGAAATTGTGCTGTATTGCAGTTGCGGGCCTGCTGTCAGAGGTAAGCGCTGATCCCATAGGGAACGGGAGGTCAGAACCCGGGAGGCATTGTCGGAAATCTGCCAATACCATCCGGAGAATACCTGATCGAAGCGGGCATCGCCGAGTCGCTGGTTGAGCGCCAGTGTGTCTGTTTGCCGGTCATATTCAATGCCGGCCAAAACCACGTTGAGCAGGGACTCCAGACGTTCATCGAATGCAGTATTGACGGCTTCGCGAAGATTGTAGGAGAGCAACAGACCGGCAACCGGGATAACGAGTACCACTAAAATCAGCGAGGTGGCCAGCATGCGGGAAGCAATTGGCAGTGTGCGCAGGAAGTGTCGGTTCATGGGGCGGTCGGATGGCCCGGTAAACAGTAGCCCTGTCCCCGCACTGTACGGATTGAGTCACTGTCCAGTTTTTTCCGCAACCGGCTTATCTGCACATCAATGACGTTCGAGTCCGGTTCCTGATCCTGGTCATAAACATGTTCTGAAAGCTCGGTTCGACTCACGATCCGGGGCGCTGCGTGTATCAGATAGGAGAGCAGGCGGAATTCCTGTGCGGATAACGACACGGGCATACCCAGATAGGTGAATCGGCCCGTGTGGGTGTCCAGTGTCAGGTCGCCCACTGTAATGACCGGGTGGGCATGCCCGTGGCTACGGCGAACCAGTGCCCGCAGACGGAGTAATACCTCGGCCGTTTCAAATGGCTTGGTCACATAATCATCGGCTCCTGCCGAAAACCCGGCGGCTTTGTCTGACCAGCGCTCTCTGGCCGTGAGGATGAGGACAGGCAGATCCATACCGCGGGCGCGCCACCCCGAGAGCCACTGCACACCGTTGCCGTCCGGCAGGCCGAGATCAAGGATGATGGCATCGTAACACTCGACACTCACCTGAAAGTCAGCCGTTTTGCCGTCCGGAGCTATCTCAACCAGTACACCCACATTCCGCAGGGCTTCGGCGAGCGCCTCCGCAAGAGGCCGGTCATCTTCAACCAGGAGGACTTTCACTGGCGTGTCATCCCGCGAATATTGGTGCCTTCAATACCAATCAGTTCACCCGTGGCGGCATTCACGTCAAACTCGACTACCTGCCCCTGTGGGCCGAGCAGCTCTATTTCGTAGATTATCACGCCGTTCTCATCCTCCAGATCCACATCGATAACCTGTCCATCATAGTGCGTGTTCAGGCTTGCCAGAATCTCATTGAGGGGTTTTATTTTACCGGCTTGCACGTCTTCGTGGAGCCGTCGCCAATCATCATCGTCACTCCAGCCGGGACTGATAAAGCCCAATGTCAGAATGGCTGCCAGTAAATGGTTTCTACTTGGCAGCGACAACTGCCGGCAGTGATCGGCGAAGGGCAGGCAATGTTGGCGGTAAAAAAGTTGGGTGAAAAGATTTTTCATGGAGGGCATTCTGCCAAAGAGAACATGAATGAACTATGAACAGATTGCTCAGGGTGCTGTAAGGATGGCTTTGTTACTGTGCCTATCAAGCGGGTCAGCTCATGTTCGGGATTTCCCCGGTGCTTTATCTGGCCCTGTTTTGATCAATCAATCCGGAGATTTATATGAAACTGTTACTTACAACACTGACGATTGCGACACTGGCTGTGACCCCTTTTGCCTATACAGCTGACCCTGCGGGCAATATCAGTGAGGCGATTAAAGTCGGCTCGGATTATGGCATCACACATTTCACCAGTATTGAGTTTGAAGGCTCCGGACGTATGGAAATTGAGGGCTGGATAGATCAGGACTGGCATGTGGAACTTGAAACCCGTGCCGATAGTCCAGACCTCGTTCATGAAGAACGTGAAAAACGTCTCAATGGTGCCTGGGGTATGACAGCTGACGATGTGTTGCTGTATACAAAAGCAGCTGCTGAGGCCGGTATTGTTGACATCGAAGAAGTTAAAATCAATCGAAGAGATAGGATCGAGGTTGAAGGTGACGATGTGCGCGGTCGCGATCTCGAGGTCTATTTTGAAAGAGGCAACCAGGAGCCCATGAAAGTTAGTCGTGACGACTGATCTGGATTGGGGCTTCCGTCTGAAATGACGAGAGCCTGAGCCGTGCCCGCCATGCCAGTGGCGGGCCTTTTTTATTTCTCGCGGACAGTTTTTTGCTCGGAGGATTTGCTGGAAAAGTCGTTGTTGGTGAACACCTCCGAAAGAATGAGTTGTTCAAGATAGCTTCGTTGACCGGCTTTCGTCGGGATTCGGATCACCAGATGGATCTCTTCGGCTGCCGGCACCTGAATCGTGACCCGAGGATCCACCGACGGCATTTCCAGTCCTCGTCGTTCGCCAATTTTGTTCATGTGGCGGCGCACGGATTCCAGGTAGGGCTGGCAATGTCGGTTGGCCGCTGCGAGAAAGGCCTCCTGTGCAGCACGCCAGTTATCTTCGCGCATGAATGGCACGGTGAACACATGGAAGTCGTACCGCTCGGAAAAGGTTTCGTTGACCACTGGCTCAGAGAGAAATACCGCGTTGGGGATCACGATCACGTGGCCGGTGCGTTGGTGGACGCCGGATCCGGGGCCCACTTCAAGAATGGTCGTGGTCAACAGGCTCTGGTCGATGACATCTCCACGAAAATCCTTGATCTGAATCCGGTCGCCAATGTTAAAAGACCCCGAGCCACCTTTCAGTAGAGAGCCGGTGATACACGAGATCAGCTCCTTGGTGGCCACCACAAAGGCCACGGCAATAGCCAGAATGGATAACGCCAGAGTGCGCAGCTGATCTCCCCAGATAATTGCCAGCCCCAGCAGTATCAACAACAGAAAGCCGTTGCGCGTATTGGCCAGCAGGCGACCTTTCAGCTCCGGAGCCTTCACTTTGTGCCGAATAAAGCGCGCGGTGAGCGTCCTGAGAATAATGATTGCCGCCAGCAAAAAACCGGTATTCACCAGCAGACCCGTCACCGAGTCTGAAAGGGTAAAGTTTTCGGCTAGAAGTGTTAGCTGATCGAACATACTTTTGCCCAATGGGTTCGAGCCTCCTTGCAAAAAAGGGGCTGATTAAAATAAAAATGGATGATGATTCATCGGTAATAGTCGGGGGTTTATGTCCGACTATTACCGATCCAGTGTCAGCCAGAATATAGTATGAATCCCTGCATGTATGCCAGATCCTGATACTCCGGATCAATGTTGAAAGGCGTTATGGTGGGGAAGATCAGGTTGCTTGCCAATTGCTATTTTCCGATGTTGGAACAATCCCTCTGGATAGAGTAACTGTGGATAATCGAGCCTGAACAAATGTCACCGTCTTGATGTCCTTTTAACCACTCTTTCAGAAACTCAACGCGGGCCAGTACAAGCCTCGATTCAAACCCGCTGGCACACATTGGGTAAACACTGCCGTATTGTAGGCGTTTATCCTCGAGCGGATATTTCATCTCCATATCTGCTTCTAGACTTTCTTCCCATGCCTTTTGGGAAACATCGAGCTTTGTCAAAAAATCAGGACTTGCTGATTTGTAAGCGTGCCTGATTTTTTCAAGCACGTTCACAAGCTTGCGTTTCGCCGCTAGCAAATTGATGCCTGCACACTGATTTATTTCTAGCTGCGTTTGCGCGTTTTCCATGCATGAAGGTAGCTCATCACTGTAAGTGTGAAATGCTATTAACAAAGCGGTAAGGCTAAATAAGAACCTCATGGCCCGGTTCTTCTCCTGAATATCATGTCGCCAAGCAGCCATACATATAGCGGGGGAACTACAATTTGTTTTGTTAGGGGTGGCTCACCTGAAACTGTTTGGGTCAACATCCTGTTGGTGAAGTTCTATTTCTTTAGGTAAGAAATCATTGTGTCAACATCACTACACTCGAATGGGTCATCCGGGCAATCATCCATCATCCCGGTTTCAGCAAAGAGTTGTTTTATTTCCCCATCAATTACGTGAGCGGAATAACGCCATGACACTTCACCTGGCCCTTTTTTAACCAGCATCCCCATCAGGCGAGTAAAATTTCCATGTGAATCAGGCAGCATTTTTACATGTTTAAGACCTAAATTTTTCGCCCACTGAAGCATGGTAAAGGGCGCACTAATGCTCACGCAGTACACTTCATCAATACCCAGTGATTTCAGTTCCTCATACTTGGCATCATAGTCAGGCAGGTGAGTTCTAGAGCTCGTCTCGGTAAATACAGCCGCCAGTGAAAATATAACGACATTTTTACCCGAAAATACCTCTTCTGTTGAAATATCCTTCCAGATAAATGGACTTCTCCCGCCAACGCTTTCACCACGGACACGCGTTTTAAATATCACACTGGGTACTTTATTGCTCATGATTTGCTACTTTTCCTAGGATTTACGATTGGAATAGGAAAGTCATTATCACGCTTACCGTGAGTTGTTTCCACCAATCTGAAAAAGTCACCCGAATGAAGGTTTAGTCGCACTCCGTGGAAATCAAGTGAGAGTGATCCTCGGTTGTCACCGGCCCCTTTAATTCTCCGGACGCTACGCTTGCACTACAAGCGCTCCACAGCTTAGGTGTGGGGTGCCGAGGCCTTAGTCGTGATGGACGTGATGTCAGGATATTTTAAATTATGAAAAGTCGCACGTGGGTAGCACAAGAAAGCTAATCGGCAATTTACAGAACATTCTAGTTTTGACCGATAGCTCTGCTAGTTTGATGTGAGGGTTTCTGAAAAGAAAATAGAAGATTGACAAGGGTTATATAATATTGCCAAAAGAATGATAATCTTTGCTGCGAGTGATGTTAGCCTGCCTGTCTGTAAAAGCAGTTTGAGGCAAGTTTTTCAATAATCAAACCACTATTTGCCTGATGATATAAGATGCTTTCTGACTTCAATCATATTAAATCTCCCGCAGCTTTCGAGGTCGACATATGCATCTTAGGTGGTGGTGCAGCTGGAATTACCATAGCTCTAGAACTTATTGACTCAGGGCTCAGCATATTGCTAGTGGAAAGTGGTGGGCTCGAATACGACCAAGCGACCCAGGATCTGTATAAGGGGGAGAATGTCAGTTTCAAGGATTTCCCACTTGAAACAACACGGCTGAGGTTTTTAGGAGGAACTACAAATCATTGGGGCGGTATGTCCCGTCCCCTAGACTCTTATGATTTCCATAGAGAATATGACTCAAACCACTCTAGCTGGCCATTAACAAAAGCCGACCTTGCCCCGTATTACGTTAAGGCCCATAAACTTTGTGAGCTTGGCAGTTACATTTACGATGATTACCTTTCTGAGCTAAATTTGGCGGACGATTTCCCATTACTTGATAAAGAACAATTGCTACGCCCGGTTTTTTTCCAAAGAAGTCCGCCAACCCGTTTTGGAGCCACTTACTTAGATAAACTAAAAAAAGCTCAAAATGTAGATGTTCTATTAAATGCCAATGTAAAAGAACTTGTAGACTCAGCTGACCGAAAAAAAATCATTTCTGCATCACTCGTAGCGCTATCTGGAACCCGAGCCTCAGTGAAAGCCAAGCAATTTGTATTAGCTGCTGGCGGGCTAGAAAATCCACGTATACTGCTTTTATCCAGAACAAACAGTGAAAAAGGGATCGGCAACTCACATGACTTGGTGGGGCGCACTTACATGGATCACTTTGGGGCATATATTGGAAAAGCTCTTTTTCATAAGCCTATTAATGCAGACTCAATTTTTTTTAGGGAAAAGAAATTTATGGGCGCTCAGCTAGGGGCATGCCTGGCGCCATCCCCAAAGCGTGCAGAGAAACAAGGAGTAGGTAACTATATTTTGTTATTCAGCCCTGGTACTGAATCAGATTTGTCAATTGAAATGCTAAAGAGCATTAAAAATGATATTGCTAATTTAAAGTGGCCAGAAAATGCAATCTCCAAATTATCGAAAATAATTGCCAATGCTGATACGTTTGCCAACCTCAGTTATAAAAATGTATTCGATACTAACGATTCATTATTTGATGTAAGCACCAAGAGTTCCGGTCAGTTGTGTAATGTTGCAATAAATATGGAACAGACACCAAATGACGACAGTAGAGTTACCCTTTCCGCCGAAACTGACAGTCTTGGGTTACAAAAAATCAAGCTTGACTGGCAACTAAATGACAAAGACAGACAAACCTTAAGGACAGCGGTAAAGGAACTTGCATCGATGCTAGGTAGATCAGGGACAGGCAGGCTGAGAACTACTTCGAACTTAGAAAGCAATGAGTCAAACTACACCATAAGTTGCCACCATTCAGGTACGACTAGGATGGCATCGGACAGGACAAAAGGCGTCGTAAACAGTGATTGTAGAGTTCACGGCATTGAGAACCTTTATATTGCCGGAAGCTCGGTTTTTCCCTCGATTGGTTGGGCCAACCCTACACTCACTATTGTTGCACTGTCTGTTAGACTGGCTGAAACCCTAAAGCTCACTTTTACAGCAAATGAAAATGCATAATTCATCTTTAAGTAGGCGAACATTCTTTCGAGGTATGGCCACATTAATGGCCGGATTCTTTGGATATGGATATTCCTTTGGAAGTGCAGGAGATCCCATTGCACAACAGGAATTTGCCAAGAACTTAAGGCATACATTAAACAAAAATGGGTATGTCTTCTCGCCTATTTCTAAATGTTTTTTAGACCTGCATAGTAGCGTTTTTGAATTACAGGAAAAATTATGGCTAACAATACATTCAGATCAGGGCTGTAGCCATAGTAAGGAAAACAAAGAAACCAATCTAACCGTCGATCAGGATAAATTATTCTCTGTCATTTCATCTGATTTTAGAGATGGGCAGATAGTTAACATAAACGGCTGGTATATATCTAACACCGAATATTTAATGCTGTCTTATCTATCCAGAGTGGCATAGCAAATAGCCGCGGCTAGAGCAGTGATGAGCGCTTCGGATTTGCAAAGCTGGACTAGTAACTAGAACGATGCCGACGGGTAGAAAATTGTCCTGCAGTGGACTATCCGGTAAAAAAGCTCGGGGAAGTCGGTCCTGTTTATCCATCATGCCGGCAAAGGGGGCAATCAGCGGGGCACCAGCAAGCGAGAGGATGTTATGGACTCGGTGATCTCACCGAAGCGCCCCGACGATTACACGGCCTCTCAGGGCGCCCGGTTCGAGGTTCACTATGAAAAATCGAGGGGATTCAGTGGGGAGGCGGCCAAGCCGTTTGTGGTGCAACTTGAGGAATCCGAGGGGCAATATCGTTGGCAGAGCAACAGCCTAGAGGAAACCCACTACCAGCAGGTAGCCAGATTGTTTAAGGAAGGCATGGAGCAAAAAGATATTGCCGAAGAGCTGGGTATCAATAAGTCCACCGTCTCCAGGCACGCAAAGCGGGCCAGGCAGGAGGGGGTAATATAATCATTGAGTAATAACGTGTAGTAAAAGTGTTGCGGGGTTTCCTCCCTTTGGGGGGAAACCATGCAACCGATAAATTACATTTTATCGTCTTCACGTTTCCGATTTAGGAAAAAATCGTAGCGTTTGTGAGCATCCGGATCATTGAGGTCTGTCTTTGACTGTATGCTGCGAGCGAACTCTTCGATGTGATTTGCCGCCACCTCTGCATCATTAATCGGGATGATGTCTTTTTCAACAAAAGCCCTCAATCCGCCCCCTCTTTTCGGATTGATCACCAGATAGTCCGCTGTTTTTTCGGTGCTGACGTACCAGCCGGGAAGGGCAACAACTGGGGTTACAGGATATTGTCGCCCCGTCTTTTTTAATAGATAGTTCCTAACATGCTGGGCGTGACGTTTTGCTTGTTCGATTGGAGCTTGAGTCGCATGGTGGGGGAAGTAGATTTTGCCGCCAGAAACGCTGACTTTGCTCTGACGTTTTCCATCGCCACTGGCTGGTTTGCGGACGGCTTTTGTTTCAACCACAAAGATACCGCCTTTGGAGACAACCACATGGTCGATATTGCCGTATTGGTAGGGAATATCATGAAAAACCCAGGCCCCTTGGCGCATCAAAAAATTTAATTCCTGTCCTGTATAGACTTCGCCGTCTAGACCCAATCGGAGCACCTGTGCGTCCTTGAACAGGGCGAGGAGTCTCTTTAGGCAAATCGCACCCAGTCCAATGACAATAACTGTCGTTACAACAAAAGCCGTAAAATTTAGCGTGCGATAAAAGGCAAAAAGCAGAATTGGGGAAAATGCGATGCCTAGATAAGGCCCAATTAGATCGTCTTTCAGTTTGTCGAGTTGCTGGCCAAGGGTGTAGCCAGGAGAACGTAAAAGCTTTTCTGTGAAAGGAGAGTATTTGTTCTTTCTTCGGGTTAAATAGACTCTATAGAACAGTACGCAAACTGCAATCGCTATACCGAGAAGTGATACGAGAAAAGAAACTAGTGCTGTCATCCTTGAAACCTTAAATATGCAAACGTCGGGGTCGGATAGGTCCTATTGGTTATTCTCTGGCGTCTAGGCCCTGTAGATAACAAGTTCTTATTAAAATCATCCCTGACAGTCTCGCAATCTGCATCTCGGTAACAATTAAAGCAAATTGCTCGTTATTTCTTGGGGTTCTGTCAGTAACTGTACGCCAAGGGAGTGGATAGTAGGCTGGGAAAGAGCTTCAACATAACGTCGCCCTAACCAGTAGCCGGAGCGCAGCATAGGCTGTCCGGCGCCGAAAGGCGCGAAGTTCATGGCCTTGTTACATGATCACACTGCTTGATTTGGCCTACTCTCAATCAAGTGTAGTCGATATTTCAGTGCATGATGGGTCCGAAATTCTTGTTCCATATTCATCTTTAAGTTAGGCGTACTGCAAACGTACTCCCAGCGCCCCTGTTTCTTTTGACCTACAATCGAATTATCAAAAAGAAACTCCATATGCGTTCGTTTTCTACTCTCAGGTACATCGGGAAACTCTGCGGCATGCTTTACCGTGAAGTCGTGATATGAGAATGTCTCAACCTTGATTGTCTGTAGAACCGAGAGCAAAGACTCAATTTCCGGAAATTGATTCGACCATTCGTCAATTATCTCATTGTATACGCTTGCAGATGCTTCTCTGTCGGCTTCATATAGTTCGGAAGATGAATACAGTCCTGACCTGCTTTTTTCGTGACATTCCCTAATCTTATTAAAATAAACAATAACATCTCGCGGCCGAAAAAATGACCTTCGAGTAATGTACTTGATTGCAGGCGTTCCCTGTCTAGCGAATGTAAACTCAAAAAGATTTCCTGATTTTTTATTACCATCAATATTGATGTCGTTTGGCGCATACTTCTTAACTCGCTCAAAAAACATGTCATCGAGGGATTCGGTATCCCAAGAGATAACAATCGCACTATCTTGTAAAAGCTTATTCTTATCATTAAATCTAAGCGAGTGATATATATCTGTTCTTAAAAACGGTACAACCTTTAACTTCCCACTTAGTTCTGGGTCGAGCGAAATTGTTCTGCAAGTGTTTACTAGATTTATTAAGACCTTGCTATATTCTTCTATCTCCCCTTGCAGCCAGTTTTCATCTAACTGATCCAAAGCAATAAGTATCTTAATGTCTCCACAGTTGGCTTTATAAATACTTTCAAAATAGCCCAGTAAAGTGAATGCATTAGACCTCAATTTAGATTGCAGAGCTTTGTCATTAGCAACATCATCGAACGAAATTTCACCAACATCAAACGAAAGATCATCTATATCAAAACCAGGACCCTTAACCTTATCTACACGCGCAATCTTAGAAAATATAACCTCGGTTAAGCTTGGATCAGGATTTCCGTAGATTTTTTCAATGTACCCTTTAGCCCACTTCATTTCTTTGTTTAGCTTTTCACCGCCATGTTCTTTTATTTCAAGTAATTTTGATATTGCCTTTACAAAGAAAAGGTACCGCCAGCTTTTCTGGTATGCAGAAAGCTCGCCAGCCAACGAATCTTTATACAACTGATGTGCTGGCCATGGATAATCTCTAAAATTAACACAAATAGTCTCAAACCCATTTAGAGTCTGAGGCGGGCTAACTTTCAAGTGTTCATAGATGGCTGTTTTCCCCATTCCTTTTCTTCCTAGTACCAGCCAAGACCTGCTGTCAGTGACTTGACGAACTTCAGGAAGCTGGAAGAAGTAGCTTTGTAGTTCTGTATCTGTCTCCGCCGAGACTTGAAATTCGGGAAACCAATCTTTTATATCCATTCTTAATTCCTAAATTTGATCTTCATGTAACGCCAAAGCTGTGCGGGGAAAACGAAGCGCAGTGTAGTTTTTGTCGGAACGAGCGCCTTATTAGCGGAAGACATTTTGCGCATCGCTGAACCTTGTATATAGCTTTTCGTTCTTCTCCGATAAAACGATAGTTCCAGTTGTTTTGCGATCCGTCCAGTACTCACCATCTAAATTCTCTGGAACTAGCTCACTTTCTCCATGAGTCTCAAATATCAATGCGCCAAGATGCATTGAACTCCTATTATTTCTGAGATTAACGCTAGGCTTATTGGTGTATAGCGCTGCGATTTGGTATCCATGTCCACTTTCTGCTGGTTTAATGCTGTGCGCAACAAGCCAAGACTCTGATTCAGGAGTCATAAGGTGCATTTGCAAATTAGACATAGATTGCTGAACACCCATATAGCATTCTATGGGAGCAATCTGTTTATTCGTTTCCGGGTCAATCCAATCTGATTGAATAAACACTTTCCAAGTACCCCGCAAATCTGGCCGGGAAACAAACCATTTTTGCAGCCAGCTTTTCCGCCATAAATAATTTTCAACTATGAGCGAAAGCACAACAAGCGCACCCACTACAGAGCTAAAAGGGGCTAAATGTTCGAGGGTGACAGTTGTTCCCTGTGCATGCAAAACGATATACCAAACAAGGACTGCTATTCCCAATATTATCGATATCTGTAGTCGACTGAAGCTCAAGATTTAACCCCTATGAAATCCCAAGCTGAATCAATAAATGCATGAGCCTGCTGCCTTTTGGTGTCAGGCGAACCACGAAATAGATACTTGAATTCGCTTACTTCGCCCCATTCGTTGCAGTCTTCGAATTTCTTCGTATTAGACCATAAGTGAGTTATACAACTCCTGACATCATCCTCCCAATAGTCGCCTACGAATTTATTGTTTGGAGTATTCCACACAAGACATTCAATCAGAAACCCAGACACTGGTTTCGCTGCTGAAATACCTTTTTCATCCATGGTGTTACGCAGCTTTTTGAGTACGCGTACAGTGCCTTTATAACGACGCCCGGTGTTGGTGTTTTTCGATACTGCATTCTCGTAGTGTTGATTTGGCCAATGCTTATCATCATAGAGGCGTTCTGGCCAATTTATGATTTTTCCACCATCATCTGGGAATAATTGCACACCACAAATATATGAGCCATCTTGCGAATAGCGGCGATGTTCAAATACGGGAACAACATCCGCATCAACACGGTATGTGTTTTCATGAAGATCGAAAGCTTTTTTACCTCGTTTCACAGCACCTCGACCATAGTATTCCACAAGGGCTGTTTCTACTCGGTCCTTAAACTCTGGGTATGTGTAATCACCATCGATATTTCCAACATCAGACTTTGACATTCCTTCTGGGTAATCTGGATAAAACGTATTTCCTGTATACAGAATGCCTATATCTACATCGCTATCTTGCCTGACATTAACTCTGTTTCGGTATGATCCCTGCGCGTACACTTTTGATCTACTACTCAGGAAATCATCGGCATTAAGGGCATTCCTGATAGAGTTTACGGTTCTTTCAATGCGCTCATTTTCAGTCTTACCAGGTGCTTGCGCCCAACTCGAAAATGTTTCTTCCCATTCACGACTCATGATGATTCCTTTTGTACGCTAACATTTGTATATCGAGAAGACTCGCTTTGCCGAATCTGATATTCGACGTCCTTTGCTAATAGTCTGATATAAAAAAGAAAATTCTGACATATCCGATTCTTTTCAGAATAAAGCGAGTTTTTCCTATTATCTAAAATAATAGGATTTCATTATCTTTTTTTGCAACCCAGCAACACTTTGTTTTATCAGGATTATTTTGGGCGAGTGGAGTGATAACGCGAGCAATCTGAGTATAAAACCTGCCTTGGATTTGACAACATTCGGATAACTTGTATGCATATGCAGTATATCAAGCGAGTTATAAGGAGGCACCTATGTCTAGCCCCTTCCTGACCTCAGTTCGTCATGACCTCCGTTTATGGGGCTATAGCATCCGAACAGAAAAGGGATACCTCATATTAGATACTCTTCGTTTACATTAACTATATGGGCAAGCGTCACCCGATAGAAATGGTAGCTCCTGAGGTCAAGGCATTCCTGAGTTGATTGGCCAATCACCGGTTCGTTGCTGTGAACACCGAAAAAGTAGCACATGAGTAGCACAATAAAAAAGGGGTTAGGCGAATATACCCTAACCCCTTGATTTTATTGGTGGGCCTTGCTGGACTTGAACCAGCGACCAATCGATTATGAGTCGACTGCTCTAACCAACTGAGCTAAAGGCCCTTTGAGAGGCAAGGATAGCAGTATATATGTCATTGCTGTCCAGGGTATTCGTTCACGTCTTGCCTTGCGCTGCCGGAGCGGGGGGTTCTGTAACCGTCCCGGCAGGGGTTATATCAGCAACGGGTTATTCGTCCAGGAAGCTGCGCAAGTGATCAGAGCGGGTGGGGTGCCGCAGTTTTCGCAGCGCTTTGGCTTCGATCTGTCGGATCCGCTCGCGGGTCACATCAAATTGTTTGCCCACTTCTTCAAGGGTGTGGTCGGTATTCATATCGATACCAAACCGCATCCGCAAGACTTTGGCTTCCCGGGCTGTCAGATTGTTGAGGACGTCACGGGTGGATTCGGTGAGACTTTCCGTGGTGGCGGAATCCACCGGGGACATGATGTTGGTGTCCTCGATAAAGTCGCCCAGGTGGGAGTCTTCGTCGTCGCCAATGGGTGTCTCCATGGAGATCGGTTCTTTGGCGATTTTCAGTACCTTGCGGATTTTGTCCTCGGGCATTTCCATTCTTTCGCCGAGTTCTTCCGGCGTGGGTTCGCGGCCCATTTCCTGCAGCATCTGCCGGGAGATACGATTGAGTTTGTTGATGGTTTCAATCATATGCACCGGAATACGGATGGTGCGCGCCTGGTCGGCGATGGATCGGGTGATGGCCTGACGGATCCACCAGGTGGCATAGGTCGAGAATTTGTAGCCGCGGCGGTATTCAAACTTGTCCACCGCCTTCATCAGGCCGATGTTGCCTTCCTGAATCAGGTCGAGGAATTGCAGGCCGCGGTTGGTGTATTTCTTGGCAATCGAAATTACCAGACGCAGGTTGGCTTCCACCATTTCTTTTTTGGCGCGACGAGCCTTGGCCTCGCCGATTGACATGCGGCGATTGATATCCTTGATCTGGCTGATGGTCAGGCCGGTTTTTTCTTCCAGCTGCATCAGTCGGCGCTGGGACCGCTGAATGTCCGGTTCTACCACGGCGATTGCAGCGGCATAGGGTTCCTTGCCTTTGGCCAGTCCAGTGGCCCAGCTTTCATCGGTTTCGTGGCCGGGAAACAGGCCGATAAAGTCGGTGCGCGGCATTTTTGCCTGGCGAATACAGAGCGCCATAACGGTGCGCTCTTCCGCACGAATAAGACTCAGGGCTTCGCGAACTGCCTCTGCCATGGGTTCGAACTGGCGGGGTGCCAGTTTCAGGAACTTAAAGTGCTCGCCCAGTGCAGACAGGTGCTGCTGGGTGCTTTTATGGGCCACACCATAACGACTGATGGCCTTTTTGGCCTTGTTGTTCAACTGCCGCAGGGTGTCAAAACGCTCTTTGGCTTCGATGGGGTCGAGACCCGTGTCTTCTGCCTCGTCTTCGTCTTCGTCTTCCTCTTCCTTGTTTTTGGCCGCTTCGGCCTGGGCGAGGGCGGAGGGAACGTGGTCCATCGGGTTCAGATAACCGATTAACACATCGCTGAGTTTGCGTTCCTCGGTTTCAATCAGGTCGTATTCAGCGAGGAGGTGATCCACAGCGGCGGGCCATTCGGCAAGGGCTGCCATGAGTTCCCGGACGCCTTCCTCGATGCGCTTGGCGATTTCTATTTCGCCTTCGCGAGTGAGCAGCTCCACCGAACCCATTTCACGCATGTACATACGAACCGGGTCAGTAGTGCGGTGTTGTTCTGTCTCGACAGCCGCCAGCGCTGCTGCGGCTTCAGCAGCAGCGATTTCATCGGTGGTGGAGTCGCCGGAGGCGATCAGGAGCTGTTCGGCATCGGGGGCGGTTTCGTAAACGCTGATCCCCATGTCGTTGATCATCTGAATGATATCTTCTACCTGATCTGGATCAGAAATATCCTCAGGTAAATGGTCGTTGACTTCGGCATAGGTCAAATAACCCTGTTCGCGTCCGCGGGCAATTAGTTCCTTGATCCGGGATTGATGCTGTGCGTTACCACTCATATACGATCTGCTGTCACGTTGGGGCAAAATAGGACGCCGGATTATACGGCAATAATCCGGCGCTGTCTTACCTGATTTTCGGTATAGCTGCAATTAGCCAGCTGTCGGTTATCTTGGCTTCGATTTTGCAAGGACTTGATTAAAAAGCGCTTTTACCTCGTCTGTCCGTTGATCCGATGGCAGTTTCGACCAGGCATTATTCAGCTGCTTGAGGTCGTGGTCATCGACGGTTTCTCTGGTCGCCAGGAACTGAATCACCTGCAGTGGTTCAAGTTTCAGAATCGACTGGCGAAGTAGCTGATTCTGAATCTCCTGAAACTCTTTTTCATTGTCCCTGAGGCTGTTTGCCACGGGCCTGAGCAGATCGGTGGCGGCAATTTTGGCCAGTCGATCCGCTTGGGCGGGGTCATGCATTCCCCGCCAGTAACCCAGTATATGATTGAGGCTGTATCCCGGGTTTTCAAGGATGAGTTCGACCAGTGGCACTAAAATATCCAATCCTTCGATATCAAGTTTGCGCAGCGTGTCCAGTTCTGTGACCAATTTCGCCAATTCCGGATGGTTGGCCAGCAGGGCGATCAGCGTGTGCACAGGCGGCATTTTGATTCGTTTCTGGTGGCCGGCCTGAACCGGCTGGTCGCTATCGCCCCGGGATACAGGTTCTTCCTCGGGGTAAACGGGGTAGTCCCAATCCGGTTGTGGCGGCTGGTACACCGGTTTGTCTTGGGGTTCATCCGGCTCCATGTAATCGCCCAGTGTGGTGATATCCAGACCAATTTTGTCGGCGACTGCTCTCAGCATCAGTTCGCGGAAGACGCCGCGCGGCATGCGTTTGATCATCGGTGCGGCCTGTTTCCACATCCTTGCCCGATTATCGGGGCTATCGGTGTTGAGGCCCAGCGCCATGGTCTCCATAAGGAACTCGGAGATAGGGGTGGCCGACTGCACGGTTTCAAGGAATTTATCCGGACCGATCTGTCGCACCGTGGAATCGGGGTCTTCGCCACTCTCCAGGAACATGAACCGTGCCGAGCGCCCGTCAATCATCAATGGCAGACAGGTATCCAGTGCCCGGCTGGCCGCACCGTTGCCAGCCGCGTCACCATCAAAACAGAACACTACTTCGGGTGTGTAGCGGAACAATTTTTCCAGGTGATCAGTGGACGCGGAGGTCCCGAGTGTGGCGACCACATTGAAGATGCCGTGCTCAAAAAGCATGACCACGTCCATATACCCTTCTACCACGAGCATAAAGGGGATCTCACGCAGTTCCTTGTTCGCCTCGTAGAGACCGTAAAGCTCCCGGCCCTTGTGAAACAATGGTGTTTCGGGTGTGTTCAAATACTTGGGTTTTTCTTCTGTCAGGACGCGGCCACCAAAACCGATGGTACGACCGCGGATATCCCTGATAGGAAACATGATGCGATGGCGGAAACGGTCGTAAACCTTGTGCTTCTCCATCTGGTCGATGACCATACCGCTCTCTTTGAGCAGTTTGATATCGTGATCAGTGTGACCCATGTGGTTGAGCATGTTGTCCCAGCCGGGCGGCGCAAAGCCGATGCCGAACTTGCGGGCGGTCTCTCCGGAAACGCCGCGGGACTTCAGATAATAAACGGCTTCAAAAGCGAAGTGATGGTGTCGCAGGGCGTTGCGGAAAAAGCGGTCAGCCTGCTCAAGGGTCTGATAGAGCGCCTTGCGTCGTTCGGTCGCCGCATCGCTGGGCCCGGCTTCGCGGGGAACGTCCAGACCAGTCTGTTTGGCGAGGGTTTCAACGGCTTCCGGAAATGTAACTCTGTCAAAATCCATGACAAAGCCAATGGCATTACCGCCGGCGCCACAACCAAAACAGTAATAGAACTGTTTATCCTGGCTTACAGTAAACGAAGGGGTTTTTTCATCGTGAAATGGGCAGCGGGCTGAGTGGTTTTTTCCGGATTTTCGCAGGTCAACCCGACTGCCGACGACATCTACAATATCGACGCGATCGAGCAGGTCGTCGATAAAGGTTTGTGGAATCTTGCCGGCCATAGAAAAATATCAGTGGTCAGTTAATAAACACTGGCCTGGCCGAAATACATGCATTTTTATCCGTTGGCCGACCAGAATGAGCTTTACAGCTTAGCGGCAATATTGATCCCTATCTAGCCTAATTTTGCCTTTACCAGGCTGCTTACGGCACCGACATCCGCTCTGCCCTGGATCTGGGGTTTGAGTATGGCCATGACTTTTCCCATATCACGCATGGACTCAGCTCCGCTTTCTGCAATCGCGGCAGTGACCATGTCGGCCAGCTCTGCGTCGCTGAGCGGGGCGGGAAGAAATGCCTGAATGACCTCAATTTCTGCCTGTTCCTTTTCGGCCAGTTCAGGACGGTCGGCGTTTTCATACTGGGCGATGGAATCGCGGCGCTGTTTTACCATTTTGTCGAGTACCGCCAATACTCTGGCGTCGTCCAGCTCGATACGTTCGTCCACTTCAATGCGTTTCAGCTCCGACAGAATCAACCGGATTGCGCCCAGCCTTTCCTTGGCTTTGGCGCGCATTGCCTCTTTCATTGCCTCGGTAATTTGCTTTTTCAGGGTATGGCTCATGATCTGTTCCTCAAACGCAAAAAGCGCCGACATTGCGGCGCTTGATGGATAGCTATTCAAGTTCTGACTAATCGGAATCAGATCAGTACAGACGCTGGAATTTCTTTGTTTCGCGAGACTGCTTCTTGGCGTGGCGTTTTACTGCGGCAGCTGCCTTGCGCTTGCGCTCCCAAGTGGGCTTTTCAAAAAATTCACGGCGGCGCACTTCTGCCAGCACACCGGCTTTTTCACATGAGCGTTTGAAACGGCGCAGAGCCACATCAAAGGGTTCGTTTTCTTTAATTCGAACGAAGGGCATGTAACCTCTATCCTGTTCTGTTCATTGGTCGTGTTGTACCCGATAAAAAGGTGCAACGTTCAAGGGCGCGTATTCTATACACTTCCAGCAATGGTTGCAAAACTTTATCTGGCCGCTGGTCGGATGGGCTAACTGCATGAATTGGCAACTTTTTTGGCGTATGATTGCGCGTTTCCGAACAGGGGATAAGCGGCGGTGCGAGTACTGGGAATAGAAACATCCTGTGATGAGACCGGTGTGGCTGTTTACGACAGTGAACGCGGCCTGCTGACCCACGTTCTATACAGTCAGGTGGCCGTTCACGCAGAGTATGGCGGTGTCGTTCCCGAACTGGCTTCTCGAGACCATGTGCGAAAGCTGTTGCCGTTGATCAGACAGGTGATGGCTGAAGCCAACCTGTCGGCCAGCGACATCGACGGTGTAGCCTACACGGCTGGCCCCGGACTGATCGGCGCACTGATGGTGGGTGCCAGTCTGGGACGCGCGCTGGCGTATGCCTGGCAGATACCAGCCATCGGTGTGCATCACATGGAAGGCCATTTGCTGGCCCCGATGCTGGAAGCAGATCCTCCCGACTTTCCTTTTGTAGCACTGCTGGTGTCCGGTGGCCATACTCAATTGATTGAGGTGCAGGCTATTGGCCAATACCGGATTCTCGGCGAGTCTGTGGATGATGCGGCAGGCGAGGCCTTTGACAAGGCGGCCAAAATGCTCGACCTGGATTACCCAGGTGGACCTGAAATCGCCAGGCTTGCCCTGGAGGGTGATGTGACACGGTTTCACTTTCCCCGCCCTATGACGGATCGCCCCGGGCTGGACTTCAGTTTCTCCGGACTGAAAACCTATACCCTGAACACCATTGCCGAACATAGAGGTGAGGATGTGCTGCCGGATCAGCAGACCATGGCTGATATCGCCTGTGCTTTTCAGGAGGCGGTGGTGGATACACTGGCGATCAAATGCCGCAGGGCGCTGGAGCAGACCGGTTTGACTACATTGGTGATAGCCGGGGGTGTCTCGGCCAATAGCCGTTTGCGTGAAAAACTGGGTGCAAGCCTTGCCAGGGTCAATGGCCGGGTTTTCTACGCCCGCCACGAATTTTGCACCGATAACGGTGCCATGATTGCCTATGCCGGGTGTTGCCGGCTGATGGCGGGGCAACAGGAGGACCTGGCTATTCGCGCGTTGCCGCGCTGGCCAATGGATACCCTGCCCGCGCTGGCTGTGGAGTGATATTGATGGACATTGTCTATATTCGGAACCTGCGCGTTGCCACCATTATCGGTGTTTATGACTGGGAGCGGCAGGTGCGCCAGATCGTCAGTCTCGATCTGGAAATGGGTGCGGATATCAGCAGGGCGGCGGATACTGACGATATACAGCATACCCTCGATTACAAGGCCGTGGCAGACCGGTTGGCTGCGTTTATCGGCGGTAGTGAATTTCTGCTGCTGGAAACCATGGCAGAGCAAGTGGCGACGATTGTGCTGACGGAGTTTTCGGTGCCCTGGCTGCGTTTGCGTATCGGCAAGCCAGACGCCATTGCCGAGGCAGACGACGTGGGCATTTTGATTGAGCGGGGTGTACGCTGCTGATGCAGGCACAGGTCTATCTCAGTCTTGGCAGCAATATCGACCGGGATCACTACATTGTGGCGGCGCTGGATGCCCTGGCGGACCAGTTTGGTGAGCTGAAGATCTCATCTGTCTACGAAAGTGAGTCCGTGGGCTTTGTCGGCGATAATTTTTACAATCTGGTGGTGGGGCTTTGCACGGAGCTGTCTGTCGGTGAGCTGTCCGGGTATCTGAAAGCGCTGGAGTATCGCCACGGACGTCAACCCCATTGTGCCCGCTTCAGCAGCCGAACGCTGGATATCGATATCCTGACCTATGCAGATCTCACCGGCAGTGTGGACGGGGTCACACTGCCACGCGGTGAAATTCTGGAAAACGCTTTTGTCCTCTGGCCATTGGCAGAATTGGCCCCGGGTGCCCAGCATCCGTTGCTGGGTACCTGTTATGAAACGCTTTGGCGGGACTATTCTGACCAGTATGACCAGTGTCGTCAGTCACTCTGGCCGGTATCCTTTTGCTGGCGGGGCGATGAGTTGTCGCGGTTGATGGGTGACGGCGCCGGAGTCTCCTGATTGGCGCCGCCGATTTGCCGGTTCAGGTGGCACAGGCGATGCAGAGATTGGTATAGGGAACCGCCCGGAGTCGTTCCAGTGCGATTTCCCCACCGCACTGGCTGCAAAGGTTATAGGTGCCGGATTGGATGCGTTCAAGCGCCCGATTGACCAGGGAAAGTTCCTGCCGTGCTTCATTGCCGAGGGCTTCAAGGACTTCATCGTTCTCGCGCTCCTGAGCCTGTTCTTCCCAATCCCTGGAGTGAGCCTGGGAAATATCGGCTTTGAGGTTGGATAAGCGGTCTGTGAGCTCGGTCTGACGGGTGTGCAATCGTTGCTTGATGGCTTGAAGTTCAGGGGTCATGGATGGCCTTGTCATAAAAAGTGACCGAACCTTGATTCTCATTAATTGAGGGTTCGGCCACAGGGTTGAAAGTAAGACAGTATGTTCTATTTGATCTTGATGCGCTTTTGCTCCGGTTCTGCCTTGGCAACTTTCGGTGCCGTCAGTTTCAGTACCCCGTCCTTGAAGGAGGCCTTGATATCTTCCTCGTGGACCTCGCCGCCCAGATCAAAGCTTCGCACATACCTGCCATAGCGGCGTTCCTGGCGAATGACCTTGCCCTCTTTTTCTTCCTTTTGTTCCTGAGTGGTTTCTGCCTCCAGACGTAGCACACCGTTTTCCAGAGTGATCTTGATATCCTCTTTCTTGATACCGGGCATTTCTGCCGTGATTTCGTAGTGATCGGTCTTATCCAGGATATCTACCCGGGGTGAAAAGAATGAGCCGGGGGTATCCACTTCACTGCTGCGGGCTGGTGCCCAGAAGTCGTCAAAAAAACGATCCATGTCGAAGAAACTCCCTCTCGTTCTTGGTATTAGTGACATGATGCACCTCCATTAATGATGCGTTTTTTAGGGTTCGAACAGCGCCCGGAAAGCATAGTTCATATTTGTGCTTTCAAGCATCTGTTAGACAAGTTGGGATCTGTATTCAGCGTTTTCAAGACGTAAAAGGGCTATGGGTTGATGTTTGTTTGATCTGTATCAAGGGTTAGATGTTGAGGTGGCTACCGCCGTCTACTGCAATAATCTGTCCGGTGATATAGCTGGCGCCAGTGGCCAGAAAGAGGGCCATGTCTGCAATATCACGGGGGTGGCCAATCCGTTGTAAAGGCACACTCTGGGTGACCTGCTGTTTGACTGTTTCGCTCATCTGTTCATCGTGGTTTGGCCAGAGAATGACTCCGGGGGCAATCCCGTTGACACGCATCTCGGGTGCCAAATCCCGGGCCAATGCCTTGGTCATCATGGCGTTGCCGGCCTTGGCAATGCAGTAGATGCTATAACCCGCCAGCGGGCTGCGAGCATAAATATCGGCAATATTGATAATGCTGCCGCGCTGTTTACGAAGTGACTTGACGAGGCTTTGGCAGAGGAAAAAAGCCCCCTTCAGGTTGCTGTCCATCAACTGGTGCCACTGCTGTTCAGACGCCTCTTCAAACGGTGTCGGAAAAAACCCGGAGGCATTATTCACCAGCACATCGACGCGATCCTGCCAGGCCATCACCTCGGCTGCCAGTTTGTGAATGGCATTGCTGTCACCCAGGGCCGCCGAAAAAACGGCGGCCGAGTTCCTGCGCTGGGCGTTTAACCTGTCGGCCAGAGTCTGGGCCTCCCCGGTTGAGCGGTGGCAGTGAAGCGCCACGTCAAATCCTGCACGGTGAAAAGTGCATGCGATTTCAGCACCAATGCGCCGTGCTGCGCCGGTTACCAGAACAACCCGGTTCATCTGTGACAGGGCTCCCGCAGGTTGTTGAGAATAGCCAGTCTACGCTTCTCAATAGCCTGACCGAGCTGTTTGCCGCTCAATCCCTGCTGCAGAAATTCACCGGCACTGACCTCCCGAACCGCATCGCAGGCACGGCGCAACCACTCGCCGGGTGTGTAGGGCTGTTGTTCAAATCCCAGGCGGCCCCTGGCGTCGGCTTCACAGCATTGAACGAAGCAGCTCAGCTTGACAGGATCGCGCAAAGCGCCAATTTCTTGCAGTAGTCGCAGGGTGGTGGCAGCTTTCAGGTGAGGTGCCTTGTGGCAGTTGAGGTGATGCCGCGTCACGGCCACTGCCAGCTCGCGGAACCGGTTGGGAACCCGCATTCGATCGCAAAGTTGATTGACCAGTTTGACACCGCTGGCTTCGTGACCAATATGGCGGGGCAGCACCTCTGCCGGGGTTATGGCTTTGCCGAGATCATGTACCAGTACGGCGAAGTGGACAACCGGGTCGTTGCTCAATATGGCTGCCTGATCCAGTGCCATCAGGACATGCAGCCCTGTATCAATTTCGGGGTGATAATCCGCCCGCTGCGGTACACCGAACAGGGCGTCAACTTCCGGAAACAGCGCCTTGAGCGCACCGCACTGACGGAGCACGTCAATGTAGGTTCGAGACGATCGCTCAGCCAGTGCGCGCTCCGTTTCCATCCAGACCCGCTCGGCGGAGAGATACTGCAATTCGCCGCTGTGGGTGATGTTCGTCATCAATGTCAGGGTTTCCGGAGCAACGGTAAAACCAAGGTGTGCGTACCGTGCGGCAAAACGCGCTACCCGCAGGACGCGCAGGGGATCTTCCGCAAAGGCTGGCGAGACATGCCGCAACACCCGTTGCTGCAAATCCCGCTGGCCGCCATAGGGGTCAATCAGATTGTCATTGCCATCCATCGCCATGGCATTGATGGTGAGATCCCGGCGGCTGAGGTCTTCTTCCAGAGTAATATCGGGGTCTGTGCAGAACTGAAATCCCTGATAGCCCCTGCCGGATTTTCGCTCGGTGCGGGCGAGGGCGTATTCCTCGTTGCTCTGCGGGTGCAGGAATACCGGGAAATCCTTGCCCACCGGGCGGTAGCCCTGGGCCGTCAGTATTTCCGGTGTACCACCGACCACGACCCAGTCCCGTTCATGAACCGGGTAGTCGAGCAGTTTGTCGCGGACGGCACCGCCGACCAGATAGACTTCCATAGGTGATTTCCAGTGTGAATGGCTATGTTAACAGTCGCGCCACCTGGCAGGTATCATTGACCAATAATTTTCAGGTTAAAGAATACCTGTCATATACTCGAAAAAATCAAGCGGGAGCGGGATATGTTGCGTACCACATTGCTGGATGACAGTGGCCAGCTGCAACAGGGTGGTGTCGAACTGATTGATCAGTGGCGTCAGTCCGACAAAAGTTTTTTATGGCTGGACCTGTACGGTGAAGCCGAGAGCGAAGAAGCAGCCCTGTTTGGCCAGTTTGGCATTCATCCCCTGGCGATTGCGGACGCGAGAAGGCAACGCCATCCGCCCAAGCTGGAGGTGTTTGACGATCACCTGTTCATTATCTTGCAGGGGCTTGATGCGGAGAGCCAGACCCTAGATTTTGGCAGGATACAGATAGCGATGTTTGCCGGGGAGCGGTTCCTGGTGACCCGGCGGGATGGTCTGTCGGTCAGTATCAATCACTGGTGGGGGGCAGACCAGTTGTCCAGAACCATGGCAGCTGGCGGTATCCATCTGGCGCTGGCCGTTTCCAAAACCGTGGCCCAGCGCTATCTCGACCTGCTGTTGGCGTTTGAACCGACCCTGTCGGAGCTCGAGGATGGTCTGCAGGAGCATCCCGACGACCAGACCATGCGTGAGCTGACCACCCATCGCACCCGGCTGCGCAAACTGCGCCGGGTGTTCAGGTATCTGGCGGGCGTCTTTGAGGCGTTGCGCGAGGTGGATACTCCACTGTTCGACGCTGAGTCCCGGGAGTACCGCCATCAGTTGCTGGATGTCTACGAGAAATACGAACGTTTGTTCTCGCTGTCCACCATGTATTACGAGGTGGCCAGTGATCTGGTGGATGGCTACATTTCCCTGACGTCTCACAATCTCAACAGCACAGTACAGATTCTCACGGTGCTCACCGCGATTTTTGTACCGTTGACTTTCCTGGCAGGTATTTACGGTATGAATTTTGAGAACATGCCGGAGCTGGGCACCGAAAATGGTTATTTTGTGTTGCTCGGGGCAATGGCCCTGATCGCCATCGTTCTGCTGGTAGTATTCAAACGCAAACACTGGCTATAGGGGCTGTGATGAAGGCATTAAACGAATGGCTGCAATTCAGGCTGCTGGAAATCGGCGACTACGTGCTCACACTGGCCGATGTGGTTCAGTTTGTCCTTATTATGACCGTGACCCTGGTGATGGCACGTCGTATCAGCCGTGTTCTCACCCGTCTGGTGGGTGCCCGCAGTCGCATTTCTCCCAGCCAGCTGTACACCTTTACCCAGTTGCTCAGCTACATCATCCTGCTGGTAGGTTTTCTGGTGGGCCTGTCCAGCCTCGGTTTCAGTCTTGACAAGATGTTGCTGGTGGCTGGTGCTCTGGGCGTGGGGATTGGTTTTGGCTTGCAGAACATTGCCAACAATTTTATTTCCGGGATCATCATTCTGTTCGAAAAATCCCTGCGGGTCGGTGACTTTGTGGAACTGGAAGCCGACCTCTTCGGCGAAGTCAGACAGATCAATATTCGCAGCACACTGATCCGCACTCTGGACAATGCCGATATTCTGGTGCCGAACTCGGAGTTTATTAATGGACGGGTGAATAACTGGACACTGGAGGACGACGAGCGCCGTTTTAGTATTCCCTTTGGTGTGGCCTACGGCTCAGATACCGACAAGGTTCTGGCGGTGGTGCTGGCGGCCGCAAAGGCTGTGCCACTGACTTACGAAGGTAATAATCGTCAAACTTTTGTAATTATGAAGGGCTTTGGCGACAGCAGTCTGGATTTTTCTCTGTCGGTCTGGGTGAGAGGGGAGATGATCAAGCGGGCCGGGTTTGTCAGGTCAGAATACCTGCTGGCAATTCACCGGGCGCTGGTTGACAACCACATCGAGATACCCTTCCCGCAACGGGACTTGCACCTGCGTTCCTCCTCGGTGCCGCTGGCGGCCAGTGTTCCTGACACTGAGGAGGAATCTCTGCCGACTAACCTGCGCGACAGCGAGTCATCCGCTTAGCGGCACTGCTGTCGTTCATTGTTGGCGACAAAGGCAAAAAAGCGACTCAGCTGCTCTGGCCCCAGGGTGACCGGATGGGCATCACAGCCAAACAGCTTGCGGTTTTTTTGATAGTGACTGGCATACTTTGCCAGTCGAATCCGTGAGCGGAATTGGTAGACAAGTCTTGATGAAAACATGGGTATTCTTCCAGGCTGTATATTTATACAGTATCTTAGCGATGTTCGCTGAAATAACAATACCCCAACAGAAAAAAATGACTGCTAGTGGTGCCTGCACGGGGTTGCCCGATGACAGAAAGCCTAACTGTCCAACAGTTTGCGCAGGAATTGCCCGGTGTGGGATCGATCGATAGTGGCCACCTGTTCCGGTGTACCGGTGGCGATAATCTGGCCGCCTCCCGAGCCACCTTCCGGCCCTAAGTCTACTACCCAATCGGCGGTTTTGATCACATCGAGGTTGTGCTCGATCACCACCACGGTATTGCCGTGGTCCCGCAGCCGGTGCAGTACGGCCAGCAATTGCTGAATATCGTGAAAATGCAGCCCAGTGGTGGGCTCGTCGAGAATATAGAGGGTGTTGCCGGTGTCCCGCTTGGACAGCTCGCGCGATAACTTCACCCGCTGGGCTTCGCCGCCGGACAGGGTGGTGGCTGCCTGTCCCAGCCGGATGTAGGACAGTCCCACGTCGATCAGGGTTTGCAGTTTGCGGGCAATCGCGGGCAGTGCCTCGAAGAAATCCCAGGCATCCTCCACGGTCATATCCAGCACTTCGTGGATATTTTTGCCTTTGTAGCGAATTTCCAGCGTCTCCCGGTTATAGCGCTGCCCTTTGCAGACATCGCAGGGCACATAGATATCTGGCAGGAAATGCATTTCCACTTTGGTGACACCATCGCCCTGGCAGGCCTCGCAACGACCGCCCTTGACATTGAAACTGAAACGGCCCGGTTTGTAGCCCCGTGAGCGGGCTTCCTGAGTGCCGGCAAACAGCTCCCGGATGGGGGTGAAAATGCCGGTGTAGGTGGCGGGATTGGAGCGAGGGGTGCGGCCAATGGGGCTCTGGTCGATATCCACGCATTTGTCCAGCAGGTCCAGTCCCTCCACGTCCCGATGGGCGGCGGCCTTGAGTGTGGTGGCTTTATTGAGCACCGTGGCGGCGAGGGGGTAGAGGGTGCCGTTGATCAGGGTTGATTTGCCAGAACCAGACACCCCGGTAATGCAGGTAAACAGGCCCAATGGCAGGGACAGATCGACCTGTTGCAGGTTGTTGCCGCTCGCTCCCAGCAATCGCAGCTGCTGCCTGCCGGCTTTGGTGCGGTTGGCCGGAACCGCAATCATCTTGCGCCCGGACAGATAGTCTCCGGTCAGGGAGTTCGGTGCATTGATAATGTCCTCGTAGGTGCCGCGGGCGACAATCTCGCCGCCGTGCACCCCGGCGCCGGGACCGATATCGACAATATAGTCGGCCGCCCGAATCGCCTCTTCGTCGTGTTCGACCACGATCACCGTGTTGCCCAGATCCCGCAGACGGGTAAGTGTGGCCAACAGCCGCTCGTTATCCCGCTGGTGCAGACCGATGGACGGTTCATCGAGAATGTACATGACGCCCACCAGACCGGCACCGATCTGGCTGGCCAGGCGAATCCGTTGTGCTTCCCCGCCGGATAGCGTCTCGGCGCTGCGGTTCAGATTCAGATAATTCAGGCCGACATCCACCAGAAAGCGCAGGCGGTCACGGATTTCCTTGAGGATTTTTTCGGCGATCTGACCACGGCTGCCGGACAGGCTGAGCTGCTCGTAGTAGTCCGTCAGTTCACCCACCGGTATGTTGCCCACTTCCGGCAAGGTCTTCTCGTCGATAAACACATGTCTTGCCGACTTGCGCAAACGGGCACCCTTGCATTCGGGGCAGCCTTGAGTGCTCAGGTATTTTGCCAGGTCTTCCCGCACCATCTGCGACTCGGTTTCCCGGTAGCGGCGCTCCATGTTGGGGACAATGCCCTCAAAATGATGGGCGCGCTTGAAGACGGTGCCTTTATCATTCACGTAGTTGAATGTGACAACCTCCTCTCCGCTGCCAAATAGCACCACTTGCTGCTGTTGTGGGTTGAGCTGCTCAAAGGGCGTGTTGATATCGAAACCGTAATGGTCGGCCAGCGAGGTCAGCATGTTGAAATAAAACAGGTTCTTGCGGTCCCAGCTGCGAATCGCGCCCTCGGCAATGGACACCTCCGGGTGTTGCACCACCCGGTCGATATCGAAGAATTGCTTGACGCCAAGGCCGTCGCAACCGGGGCAGGCCCCAGCTGGATTGTTGAAGGAAAACATCCGCGGTTCCAGCTCGTCGATGCTGTAATTGCAGACGGGGCAGGCAAAGCGGGAGGAAAATACCTGCTCCTTGAGCTGCTCACCCTCCATCCCGGTGATGATGGCCAGGCCTTCCGAGAGATTCAGTGCCGTTTCAAATGATTCCGCCAGCCGCAGCTGCAGATCGGGTTTGACCTTGAAGCGGTCAACCACCACCTCGATATCGTGTTTCTTGTTCTTTTCCAGAACCGGCACATCATCGAGATCCACCACCAGGCCGTCCACCCGTACCCGGATAAACCCCTGGGCCCTGAGGGTTTGAAACACATGAATGTGCTCCCCCTTGCGACCGCGAATAATCGGGGCCAACAGCATCAGGCGGCTCTCGTCGGGCAGGGCGAGCACCTGATCCACCATTTGGCTGATAGTCTGCGCTGCCAGCGGTTCGCCGTGCTCGGGGCAGCGGGGTTCTCCAACCCGTGCAAAGAGCAGGCGCAGGTAATCGTGGATTTCGGTGATCGTGCCCACGGTGGAGCGGGGATTGTGTGAAGTGGACTTCTGTTCGATGGAGATAGCGGGGGACAGCCCCTCAATGTGCTCTACATCCGGCTTTTCCATCATCGAGAGGAACTGTCGTGCATACGCCGACAGGGATTCCACATAGCGACGCTGACCTTCTGCATAGAGAGTGTCAAAGGCCAGAGAGGATTTGCCGGATCCTGAAAGGCCGGTCACCACGATCAGCTTGTCGCGGGGCAGATCGAGATCAACGGCCTTGAGATTGTGGGTGCGGGCGCCACGGATCGAGATGTTTTGCATTCAACAGATATCCAGATAGAAAACCGGAAATCATGGTGAACTCGGAGTGGGAAAGCAAGCGCCAAGCGCGTTTATTCCTGCGTTGAACTTGTTGATAGCCTAGCGCTGTCACAGCAGACTGTCCACTCACTGGATTTGCTTAATGACCATGTCAGCTTATGTCAGCTTATGTCAGCCAATCGGCTGACACCGAGATTTGGATACTCTTTGAGAAGGAAGTCAATAGTTGAAGTGCCAAAACCCATGTGGAATCCTGTACTATAGAAAAACTTTTTCAGGCACATTAGTTTTTCTCAAGATGCTTCATACTTAATCGGCCACAGCTTTTAATATGCAAAACACATTTTCTTATATCACCAAGTGGCTTACTTCTCTAGGAGGTGAAATAACCCGTGTTACACCATCAGCAACGATAATCTCTGTAGTTGCTTCACTGGTTGCACAGATAGCACTACTGATCACATTTCTGCTTCCACTAAAGATATTAATGCTGGTTAGTTCTCAGCACTTGCCAGACTTTTTGCCCAGCCCAATCCAGGCCATGGGCTTGGAGTTGTTAGTTCTAGTGCTCTGCCTTCTGACACTATCTTTTTATTTCCTGCAAATCGCAGCAACTAAAGTAGCTGAAAAAAGTAGCATGAAAGGAGCGCAGAAATTATTAGATAGCTCAAATAAAGTTCTATTGTTCGATAACCAGAAAGAATTAGCTAAAAATGCTTACCAACAGTTTTCAGGGTTACTTTCCTGTCTACTTTTTAGCATTATCTCACTTACAGCTTTATTTTTGTTTTACCCTGAAATTGTAATGGTTATTCTGGTCTGTGCCCTACTGCTGGTTAACTTGCATACAATTTTTGGTAATTCAGAGTATCCCTTCAATAAACTCAGTCACGTGCAAATCGCATTTAAGGTTAATAGTTCTGTAGGTGCTAGTTTTTTTATTGTCTTCATTTTTATAGTGATAGATTTTCTGTATCTTTCACCCCCCAACTTTTTGATTGCCTTTGTCTGCTTTATTCTTTCCAGGCAAATAATAGCCAACCTAGGGTCTGTGGTTAGACATATCTATGCACTTACGAAAAATCACGACAAAATCACTGCTCTTTTTTTTCATCATCATGTCCTTGAGCCAAACACCTCAGACACTGACTCTACGTTATGGCAACTTATTGAAACAAAACAATATCAATGGGTAAGCATTCTATTGAGAGAATATTTAGGTTTGAATGTCAAAGAAGTGTCAGTATCTTGGCTAGATACAAGGCTTAGAAATTTTGGCTTTTTTGAGGTCGACTTGAACAAAGGAGAAAAGCACCTTCTAATCAAAGCATTCGATAAGGCAGCCCTTCCTCAAGCAACCCACGAGGAAGCTTTATTACAAGATATCTCTTCGCAAAAGTTAATATCATCACCACCATTACTTTTAACGGATAATATCGCTGGCATTAGATGCCATATTTATGACTTGACCGATATACTCCCATTGAATCAGTCTGAACCTTGGGCGCAGGAGCTAGAGACTCTCGAGCTGTTATTGGGGTTAACACCCAGTGATGAACTTGGACGACAATATTCTCGTTCTAAACAGACACTTGCTGAACGCTTTGGAACTGCTCAGCTCAAGTATCTAAAATTAGTGTCATCACAAACAGAGCAGCTTTGTATAGCCCAATTTATTGATGAATTTGGTGAGCTATCCACGATATTAAAAAGCTTACCTTTATGGTTCATCAGCTCACAGTCTAATCAAATATTAGCGATTAGATCGCATAAATCTCTCCCAATGGTAGTCCATTGGGGGAAGTGGGAGCTGGAACCAATTGGCGCTGGTTGGCCAGTTAACGGCGATAAGCTAGAGCTAATTAAAAATTCAATAAAGAAGGCTAGTAGGTACCGATCTAAACTTGACGTTAATCCTGCAACATTTTACCAACTCGCCGCCCTCACTTATGCACTTGAAAAATATTTGATAAATTTTCGCTTTAGAAAAGCATTAAAAATAATTAATGAAATTAATAGCATTATGAGAGAGTTGAAATCCCCTTCCCTGTGATCCAATGCTTGCTATTTATCCTGAGATTCTATTCATGATTAGCGAACGAAAATATTTTAGCCTGAAATAAAGGGCATTCTTGACAATCATTATTATGTCCATGTTCTTAATTGAAAATCTGGACTCAATCAGTAAATTAGCTTTACTCGTATTGAAGGGGTTAAGAGGTGGCGGTACGTGATGAACCTGTTCGGCCAAGGATTTTCCCAGCAGCTCATCGCGGTAGTATTTTAGAAAATAGCTTCTGGCAATTTTACTTTCAGCAAGCAGTTTTTCAGGTGTTAAATATTGTAAGTAATCAAATAAATTATCCTCGTCACTCCATATGAATGCACTTGGATACACCAAATCTATTCCACTTAATACGCGTGACTTAGGGTTATTATACAAAATAACTGGGGTGCCAGACCCCATCGCCTCTATCAAAGTTTTACCGCCGGTGATGGGAAATGAACTGATATAAAGGTCTATTTTGTTTTCATGTAAGGCAATCCAGACACTTTTAACCCAAGGTATATAAATAAATGCACTTCGTTCAACTCCCGCCTGTCTAAGTGCACGTCGTATACGATAGCGTGCAAACCTGCTCAGTTTTCCGATATGGATGTGCCGTCCTTTGGTAAAAGATAAGAGCTTAGGAATTAAATCAATATAAGAACTCCCTTCATGTTTTATTTCGACCTTGTTTTTTCCCGCAGCTGTGCAGGTGACCAGTTGGCCAGAGTTCATGAACCCGATAGTGCCTTCCCGAGCCCCCATATCTTTTGTGACTAGGGGGTAATACGTATTGTTAGCGACACCTAATTTATTTCTGCAGTTTTCGTAGCCGAATGCATGTATGTCTATATGCTCAGCTCCAGAAAGATGAACGCCAAGGCATAAATGGTGATCACCATGGTGATAAAAATAGATGTTTGCCTCTTTTGCAATCTGCATTGCGGCAACAGCAACACTATCTTCATGATGGTTAAAAAGAAATATATCATCTGGCTCGGCTGATAATAGCCTATTATCTAACCAATAAAGGCGTTTCTCTAAATTCCCGCTTCCACACCACTCAACTGTTGCGCCAAGTTCGGTTAAGGTTTTCTCAGCATATATTCTGTCAGATATAGCTGGGACTTCAGTGACCAATACTAGTACATCACGTTTAGGGGTATATCTTATGAAATCTTCAATGACCCTAGTATGACCTCCAGAAACCTGGAGTCGACTGCAAACTATGACTATTGAATGCTTTGAAATGTTGTGAGTAGCTAACTCCGTCTTATTAAGGATTTTATTAGCAATGCGTATGCCTATCTCCTCACACAGCTGGTCAAGTTCTGGAGAGTCGTAAATTACTGCTGTATAGCGATCGTCACTGATACTCTTTAAAACCAACCACTGTATTTCACGTAGTGCTCGATTGATTTTATTAGAGGCTATCAGCGTCTTAATATTTTGAATGTATTTTTTATTAATACTCAAAATGTAGTATCCGATACGATCAGAGTGTTAGAAAACACTTAAAAATAATACTTACTTAAGTGTCATTCCAAGTTGTTTAGTGGTGTCGCATACTTGATCATAGTTCTTGATGGTATCCTTTAAACTTTCTATCATAATCATATATGAACTTTCAGGTGCTTTTTCTGATTCAAGTTTGAGAAATGAAAATATATCTGAGAATAGCTGCTCTCTATTCGAGACAAAGTCTTCATATGTAATTACCGTATATTCTAAACCGGATAATTTAAGAGATTCCAGCTCGTCTTGCTGGAACCTCTTTTCTTTTTCAACCAATGAAATATAGTCGTCGATATCAATTAAAAAAGTAGAATTATTTGTATAATTCTCATTTGCGTGTGCATTATATTTACCTCTTTTTTGTGCGACCATCCCAGAAATTACTTGCCTGGTTATGTTTCGTGTAAGGTAAATAATAGCGTAGCCTCGATTTATTAGGATATTTTGGAGGCCAGGTCTCTGCTTAAGATGATGACTAATAACTTTAAAGCCAAACGCTTTAGCATCTGTCTTTGAGACAGTATTTTCTACCTGGTCAAGATACTTAACTATCGAGGTGTCTTTTCTCAACAGCCATTCGCTAACCCTTTCGATGCGACCTAGGTTCTGTTGGCGCCAGGGGTCATATCTTAAAATGAATCGATCACTTTTATTTGCTGATTGACTGTTCTTTTTATTAGCTTTGTACTTGATAAACAATTCTTGAGCTGTAGTAATTGAGCTTGTCTTATTTAAGGAATCCATAACAGCAGTAGAACCAGTCCTGCCTCTGGTCATCACAAAAAACTTTTTCATTTTTTAGATATATCCTGTGATTTCTTAATTTTGTGATTTTCAGCAACCCACTGAACCAAGTAGGCTTGGGCTACTGCTCCATTCTTTGCTCCAGGACAGTCGAAAGCGTTGAACACCAATACCTTTTTACTTGTCTACTTGCGGACAAAAACCTGTGGCCTAGAGCAGTCGTTATGATTACTAATGCCGACTCGACATTTTGTTTTTGTAGCTTGAATCCTCACTGAAAATCAAGCTCTGCCTCTTAGCTAAAGCTTTGTCAGTGTGGTGTTCTCTCTCATTTTATCGAGGATTGTTTCTGTAGAGTTCCACATCATTACATCTAATATAGATAAATGTGGTTGATATTCATAAGGGCCCGTATCGTACTTAAACTCCGCAAACTCTGCGAAGGACAAGTCTACGTGTTTTTTTTCAAAAACTGACTTGTCAAAAATTGCTTTTCCACCCGATGGATTCACATATTCTGAAGCCCCAATCTCTGAACTGATTAAGGGGGCCCAATCTCCAGGTGCCATACTGTCAGGGTAGCTGATTCCTAATTCTGTTGCTTTGCGATAATGAAATGGAATTCCTAAATAATCACAAACTGCCTGTAGTGCATTAATGTTAAGACTCACTAGCGAGCCGTCTTCTGTATTGTCAAATGTGTTGCTTACAATCTCGTTTACTTTGTAGAAATAAGGAGCATGCCTTTTGTAGTGAGAGATTTTTCCGATTATTGATTGCTTGGTTTTATCAATATCCAGAATTCTCGTTTCGTGCGTTTTGATAGAAATTGAGGAGTTAGCCAAAGGTACGGTAACGTATTGCCAACTCTCCTTTGGATGTAAAATACGGTTACGGTTCATCCAAGTTTTAGGCGTGTACTGGGTTACATCAAATATAATCCAGTCATCTACGGAATCAATTAAGCCAAAGTGACCCAAATAAGGGAAAAAGTACGGTTGCATGATCCCAACTCTCATGCTCCCCTCGCATTTAAATGAGTTGTCAATGAGTCGGACATTTCTTGGATTTGACTGATAAGGTCACAAATCTTTTCTATTTTACCCTCATCTACCATGGCACCTATAGGCAACTGCAAACAAGTTGAACATAGTTTATCTGTGACTGGTAAATTCGCGTTGTTATTTTCGAATCCAATGGTTCGATGAGCCCCGGGATAAAAGTACCGCCTAGCAATAATATTTTCTGCGTGTAAGACCGAAATCAGTTGATCACGTGATAAGCCAAATGCCTGCTTGTCAATTTCACAAACAACATATTGGTAATTCGAGACCGTCACACCTTCCGGCTTGATTAAACGAATACCCGGAATATTATTTAGATGCGCTTCATAGACATGAAATAGCACTTCATTATTATGTCTATTTGCATCGAAATCTTCTAAGCTCATTAATGCTATAGCAGCTTGGGCTTCAGACATTCTTGCATTTGCAACCCGAAGCACATCAACTTGTTCATAGTCTCCATAACTCGGTCTGATGCTTCTCAGGCGTGAGGATATATCATCATCATTAGTACAAATACAGCCACCCTCTGTTGCACTAAGAATTTTAGTAGCATGAAATGAAAAAACCTCAAGGCACCCAAAGTTGGCTAATTTCCTATCACCAACTTGGCATCCAAAACCATGCGCACTATCGAAAAACAATTCTAAATTATGTTTTTTAGCTAGGCGTTCTAAAGCCAGAGGATTACATGCCCCGCCCCATAAGTTCACACCCATAATTGCAGAAACATCGTCATCAATTAATTCATCTATCTTATTTAGATCGATTTGATGCGTGGCAGGGTCCACATCACAAAACACCGGCTCTAGCCCTGTCCAGCTTAAGGCCTGGACTGAGGCAATAAATGTAAAGGAAGGTAAGATCACTTTTCCACTGAGGTTAAGTGCATCAATACCCATCATAAGTCCCAAAGTCCCGTTTGAAACACAAATAGCATGTTTCACGCCTAAGAACTCTTGCAACTTATTCTCAAGCTGGCTCAGCAGTGGACCATTATTATTGTAGTATTGACGTTCAAATATGCCTCTGAAGGCATTCTCATACCTTTCCCATGATGGAAAATATAATTGACCAATCGGGATTGTTTTTTCAAAAAGAGGTTCAGCCCCAAGAATACCGAAACCTCTATATAAATTATTCATCTGCTTCCGGTTTTTTCAGCCTTTGATTTATATTCAATGAATTTATGGCAATAAATTCTAAGAAATCTAAAATTTCTTGTATGTCTGTATTGTCAACTAATTGGCCACATGGCAAGTTCAAAAAACGACTTGCCAAGTCATCTGTAACAGGTAGATGGCTTAATACATGTGGGTAATCCATTTGCTTACGATGAAGAGGAGGATAATAGTAGGCTCTAGCGAGAATATTCTCAGCGTTCAGAATGGCAATTGTATCTTCTCTGCTCAGTGGCCAGTCGTCAGTGAGCTCGACAACTACTAATTCGAAATAAAGTAAGCGAACATTACCCGGAGATATAAGCCAAATCCGGATGGCCAAAAAACGATTTCAATAGTCGTGGCAATTTTTGCAAACGTCGAAGCTGCCGGTAAACAGTGCTCCG